>JMSV01000013.1_pt1 | contig 71336 bp, 62 predicted proteins | sample 179021 | NCBI WGS metagenome assembly JMSV01 (sample SAMN02769581, study PRJNA246767) | bioreactor metagenome | isolation source: Culture-2 Bioreactor Bmz derived from microbial biomass from the upper 2 cm... | place: Germany: Bremen | collected day 87 after inoculation | reverse complement strand
AGATAATGCCTTCAATGCTCATTATTTTTATGGCTGCTAGTTCGTCCATTATAACTGCGTTTAGATATTCGCCTTTTGCACCAGCTATGATTGAATGAGCTTTATCTTCGCCTGTACCAACTCCTAATTTAATCGGTACATTTTTTAATGTAGCCAGACTTATGGACATCAATCTTTCGCTCAAGATCGTATTGACGCCATTTCCATCACAATTTATTCTATGTCCACAGATATCTGCTCCTGCACCAGAATCTACTAAAGATTCGGCTTCTTCTTTTGTGATATAGCCAGCTTTGTAAGTTGCACTATTTTGTGGATATATTGAACCAACTCCAAGAACAGCGATATCGATTTTTTCGAAAAGAGAGAAGTGATAGTTTATTTCTGGTTCTTCCATAAGTAATGTTTTAAGCAGCTTGTTTTGTACTACAAGAGGTGCTTGTAACAAAAACCAATTCGCTTTTAATTTTATTGCAAGTGTTTTAGCAAGCTCCCTGCCATCAAGCTCATGGCTTTGTGTGTGAAGTCCGCCTGTGAGTTGTACAACAGAGATCCTATCAAAATTTTTTTCTGGTTTAAAACTGGATACAACGCAGTTTGTTGTACTGCCCCAAGTTATGCCCATCGTCATATCACTCTTTAAATTTCTATTCAGATATTCTGCTCCAGCAATTCCAACATTTGTTTTTGATTGTTGTGGATTGCTTGAAGATTCAACTATTATAACTTCTTTTATATTAAGATGATCTTTTAGCTTATTTGCCATTTCCTCGTTTGTAGTTGGCGATGAATTTATTTTAAACTCTACAATTTTTTGTTCACGGCAAAGCTTTAGCATTCTTGAAACCTTAGGTCTTGATACTCCTAAGGTCTTTGCTATCTGATCTTGTGACATGTTTCCAATATAATAGAGCTTTGCTGCTTGGATTAATTTTTTTCTGCTATATGCATTGTACAATTTTTTCACCTGTGCTTATATAATATTGATCAAATGATCACTGATATTATCACATGAAGGCCTGTTTTTGTCAATTGATCCACCTAATTCTAGAGTTTTGGTACGATAACTGAACATCTGTGCACTCAAATATGTGAATGTGTTGACAAAAGTTATGCCGTTTACTATTCTAGTTATAAGGTATAAATATGTTGAAAGAGGTGGAGTTTGTGGAAAAGAAGTATATCGTAGGTGTTGATGTTGGTACAACTGGTAGTAAGACCATAATATTTGACTTGCAGGGGAATATGATTGGTAGTGGGTATAAAGAATATGGTTGCTCATATCCTAAGCCTAGTTGGGTTGAACAGAATCCAGAGGACTTGCTGGATGGAGTTTATTGTTCGTGTAAAGCGGCTATTGAAAGCAGTGGTATTGATGCTGGACAGATCGCATCTGTTGGAGTTTCTGCACAAAGATGTAGCGTTATATTTATCGACAAAAATGAGAAGCCTTTAAAAATGATTTCGTGGTTGGATAACCGTGCTGTTGATGAAGTTAAAGAGATAACGAAGGCTGTTGGTGATGATGAGTTTTATGCGATTACTGGTCTTCCTAATAGTACAACATGGATTTTGCCTAAAATCATGTGGACTAGAAAAAACACTCCTGAAATATGGGACAATACAGTTAAGATGGTTCAAGTTCATGACTATGTATTAAAGGCACTCGGTGCTGATGATTATTACGTGGATCCTGATGATGCTTCATTCTTCGGTTTTTATGATACTGATAAGTTTGAGTGGCACAGTGGGATGATGGATACTTTTGATTTAAAACCAGAGCAGTTTTCTACTCCAAAGACATCGGCAGAGAATGCTGGATATGTTACGCTTAAAGCGGAAAAAATGACAGGACTTAAACAAGGAACACCGCTTAGCGTTGGTAGTGGTGACCAAAACTGTGCATCTATCGGTGCGGGTATAGTTAAAAAAGGAATGGCATCTGTATCGCTGGGTACTGGTGGAATGGCGACTGCTTTTCTTGATAAACCATATCGTGATCCTATGGGCTGTGCGATGGTTGTTAGCCATGCTGTATATGGAAAATGGGAACTTGAGGGTTTGCAAAACGGAGCTGCTGGAGTTTTTAGATGGTTTAGAGATGAGATTGCTGATAAACAAAAACATGATGCTGAACAGCTTGGCGAAGATGTTTACATAAAGCTAAATGAGATGATTAAAGATGTTCCTGCTGGTGCTAAAGGGCTTGTACTTATGCCATACTTTGCAAGTGCTGCTGCTCCGAGATGGGATTCAAATGCACGTGGAATGCTTATGGGTCTTACATTTGCTCATGATAAAGCGTGTATGGCAAGAGCGTTTATGGAAGGTATCACTCTTGAGCAAAAGGATATTTTGCAGAGTATGAAGGATACTGGGATTGAGCTATCCACAATAAGAATTATGGGTGGTGCGACAAAGTCTGATTTATGGAATCAGATTCAAGCTGACATGTATAATCTTCCTGTTGAAACTTTGAAGATTACGGATGCTGCTGTTTTAGGAGCAGCTATTTGTGGTGCTGTTAGTGTTGGGTTGTATGAGGATATATCGGAGGCGGCAGATACTTTGGTTAAAACTGACAAGAGGTATGAGCCGAATAGTGAAACAGTTGAAGTTTATAACAAGATTTATGATATTTATGTAAGTGCATATGAGGCGTTTTCTAAGGCTGATGTATTTAACAAAATTGCACAAATACAAAAATAATTTTATTTAAGGGGAAAAAATTATGACTAGTAGAGAAAGAGTAAGGGCGGCGATTAATCACAAAGAGCCGGATGTTGTACCGGTTGATCTGTGGGGGTCAGCTTCAAGGCTTGATAATGAGTTTTATGACGAGATTGTAAAACAGCTTAATTATCAAGAGAAGGGAGATTTGCTTCGTCCTGGAACGACATCGCAGTATGTTGACTATCGTATCAGTGACTTGGTTGGTAGTGACTTTAGGCATATAAACATTGGTGGACCTAAAAACTATAAATCATATGTGAATGACGAAGGGTACTCTATTAATGAGTGGGGTATCGGTAAAAAGATGGTGGGTAAATACCCAACGATTGCATATCACCCATTAGCGAATGCGACAGAGAGTGATCTTGATAATTACAAGTGGCCAGTTGCTAAAGACCCTGGTAGGATTGCAGGTTTGGCTGAGCAAGCAAAAGATTGGTATGAGAATACTGACTATGCTATTACGGCGACTTCTGCTGTTTCAGGTCAGCATTTTGATAATGGACAATACTTGCGTGGTGCTGAAGAGTTTTTTATTGATCTTTATGTTAATAAGAAATTTGCACACAAGCTTATTGAAAAGATTACTGAATCAATAATAGATATAAACTTATACTACTTAGAGCCGATTGCACCATATATTGAGTGGTTGGAGTTTAGCTCAGACCTTGGAACTCAAAATGCACCGTTTACATCTCCAGAGATATTTAGAGAGTTCTTTAAAGAGCCTTTCCGTGAGATGTTTGCGGCGGTAAAAAAAGCACATCCTAATGTAAAGATATTCTTACATTCTTGTGGAGCTATTTTTGATCTTATTCCAGATTTGATTGACATAGGTTTGGATATTCTAAACCCTCTTCAACCGCTTGCGAATGGAATGGATTCATATGCAATCAAAAAAGAATTTGGAAAAGACTTGGTGCTTCATGGTGGAGTTGATATTCAAGAAGCTATGATTGGAAGCGACGATGATGTTGAACAAGAGGTTAAAAAGCGTCTTGATGCGTTTGCTCCAGGTGGTGGATATATACTTGCACCAAATAATCATATTCAACCAGATGTGCCAGTTTCTAATTTTATTAACATGTATAAATATGCGAAAGAGTATGGAAGATATCCAATTTCAATTGAAAAATAAAAATTAAGGGTAGGTGTTTTTTGTGAGTTACAAAATAGATTTAGTGATAGATTCTAAAGTTGCTTTGGGTGAAACGCCAATTTGGAATGATGACAAAAGTGTTCTTTATTGGACTGATGTTTTTGCTGGGGATTTTTATATCTTTGATGTGAAGACTGGCGAAAATAAAGTGTTTAAACTAGGTAAAATGATTGGTTCAGCTATACCATGCGAAAGTGGAGATGTTTTGCTTTTGTTGGAAGATGGAATCTTCTTGTTTGATATTGTGACAGGTGAAAAGAAATTATTGGTCAATCCAGAACCTGGAAATGATGCCAATAGGCTGAATGATGGTAGATGTGATGAACGAGGCAGGGTCTGGTTTAGTACGGTTTCAAAAGCCTATGGCTCGCCTGAGTATGATGAATCTATGACTGGCGGTCTATATATGATGGATACTGATTTGTCGCTTAAAAAAGTGATGGATGGTATTAATCAATTAAACGGTATAGGTTGGAGTGTTGACGGCACGAAGATGTATGTTGTGGATACTCATAATTTTAGACTATTACAGTTTAACTATGATGCCCGTACAGGAAATGCAGATGAGATGAAAATACTTATTGAATTTCCTGAGGAATATGGTTTTGCTGATGGTCTTTGTATTGATGAAAACGATAATGTTTGGATTGCGCATTGGGCATCTAAGGTTACTAGATGGGATTTATCAACAGGTAAGCTTGTTGAAGCCATTGAGATGCCAGTTCCTAATATAACTTGTACTGGGTTTGGTGGAGAAAACTTTGATGAGATGTATATAACAACATCTAACCTTGGCATAAGCGAAGAGGATCTAAAAGAATCTCCACTGGGAATGTCTGGTGGAATGTTTAAAATCAACCCATCAGTTAAAGGTAGACAAATTTACAAATATAAGGGTTAACATGTAATATAATCATATTAAATAACTTATTTTAAGCCATCTGCACTATGCGGATGGCTTTTTGTGCTTAAATTTATATATAAATTAAAAATATCATTGACACAAAAAAATATATCTGTTAGTATTAATTATCTAAAGAAAACATAGTTAACTTTTGTTAGCTTGTGGATAAGAAACATGTGACTTATTCTTTTTGTAGTGAGTGTATTGCTGATGATTGTCAAAGAATAAGAAAAAAAATTTATGATGGGTAAGAGGATATGACTAAGAAAATTTCTAAAGATATCTTGATGGATATCTACAAAAAAATGTTACTTACAAGAGAGTTTGAAGAAACTGTTGCAAGGTTTTTTGCAAAAGGTATGATTCATGGAACATGCCATCTGTGTATTGGTCAAGAAGGTGTTGCGGCTGGAAGTGTTTTAGCACTTGAGTCACAAGACATGATGCATGGAACACACAGAGGACATGGTCAAGCGATATCTTATGGTATGGAAACAAAAAGAATGATGGCTGAGATATTTGGTAAAGAAGCTGGATACTGTAAAGGTAAAGGCGGATCTATGCATATTGCAGACATTGAAAATGGATTTTTGGGAGCTAACGGTATTGTTGGTGCTGGAATTCCACTATCTACTGGTGCGGCACTTGCTATGAAGCTTAGAAAGCAAGAAGATTCAATCGTTCTTTGTTTCTTTGGAGACGGAGCAACTAATGAAGGTGCTTTTCATGAGTCATTGAATATGGCTGCGGCTTGGAAATTACCAATACTTTATGTGTGTGTTAACAACCTTTATGGTATGTCTACTCATATTGAAAAGTGTATGGGTGAGCCTGATATCGAAAAGCGTGGAGTTGCTTATAATATTCCGTCAAAAACTATATATGGTAATGATCCTGTACTTGTTTATGAAACAATGAAGGAAGCAAGAGAGTATGTTGCTAAAAATGGGCCGATGTTTGTTGTTCAAAATACTTACCGTATTACTGGACACTCAAAGAGTGATGCTAACAAGTATAGAACTAAAGAAGAGATTGAAAGTTGGAAAGAAAAATGTCCAATTAAGCATATGAATAAATACTTGCTTGATAATGGTGTTGCAAGTCAAAAAGAAATTGATGACGTTGAAAAACAAGCGATAAGTGAGATAGAAGAGGCTGTTAAGTTTGCACAAGAGAGCCCATATCCATCAGTTGAAACAATTGCTGATGATGTATTTATTTAATAAGATTAGTGGAGGACTATAAAATGAGTAAAATTACTTATGCTCAAGCAATAAAAGATGCGATGAGCGAAGAGATGAGAGATAATAAAGATGTCTTTTTAATTGGAGAAGACGTTGGTATATATGGCGGTGCATTCGGTGTATCGAATGGAATGCTTGATGAGTTTGGTGAAGAGAGAATTATCGACACTCCGATATCAGAACTAGGATTTGTTGGTGCGGGTGTTGGTGCGGCTATGGTTGGAATGAAACCGATCGTTGAGATAATGTTTTCTGACTTTTTAACAGTAGCATATGACCAGATTGCAAACCAAGCGGCAAAGATCAGATATATGTTTGGAGGAAAAGCGAATATTCCAATGGTGCTTAGAGCTCCAGCTGGTTCTGGAACTGGTGCTGCAGCACAACACAGCCAAAGCCCAGAGTCATGGATTACAAATGTTCCTGGATTAATAGTTGTTGCACCTTCAACACCTTATGATGCAAAAGGATTGTTAAAAGCTTCTATTAGAAATGAAAACCCAGTAGTATTCTTTGAGCAAAAATTGCTTTATAGAAAAAAAGGTGAAGTGCCTGAAGAAGATTATGTAATCGAGATTGGTAAAGCTGATACTAAAAAAGAGGGTAGCGATATTTCGGTTATCACATATGGAAAAATGGTTCACCTTTGTTTGGAAGTAGCAGAAGTATTGGAAAAAGAAGGAATCAGCATGGAAGTTGTTGACCTTAGAACTTTGATTCCACTGGACAAAGATGCGATTATCGAATCTGTTAAAAAGACAAAAAGAGCATTGATTGTACATGAAGCTTGTAAGACAAGTGGTTTTGGTGCTGAGATCTCTGCTGTTATTTCAGAAAGTGATGCTTTTTATTACTTGGATACTCCAATAACAAGATGTGCTGGTTTGGATGTTCCTGTACCGTACTGCGTTGAGTTGGAAAAGAACATTATACCTACAACAGAAAAACTGATTGCTGCGGCAAGACAGATGATGAAATAGTGAGGTGCTAAATTGTTTGAGATTGTAATGCCTAAAGCTGGAATGGCGATGGAAGAAGGAATACTTGTCAAGTGGCTAAAAAAAGAAGGCGACGCTGTAAAAAAAGGCGAAGCTATTGCTGAGATTGAAACTGACAAAGTGACAATAGAAGAAGAATCACCTGGCGATGGAATAATGCTTAAAATAATCGCTCAAGAAGGACAAACTGTTCCTGTAACAGAAATTATCGCATTTGTGGGTAATGAAGGGGAAGAAGTTCCTGAAGTTGTTGTAAAAAAAGCTGAAGTTGAAGAAGCTGTAGCTGAAGAAAAAGTTGAAGTGGCTGCTGAAAAACCAGTTGTTCAAGAGGTTGCTAAAATAGACCGTATTTCTGAAAATGATCTTAGGGCTACGCCTTATGCAAAAAGATTGGCTGATGAAAAAGGAATTGATATTTTAACTCTTGCTGGTAGTGGTGATGACGGAGCTGTTATTGCAAGAGATGTTCTATCTGCTGATAAGAATATTTCTCCACTTGCGAAGAAGATGGCAGGGCTTAATAGTGTTGATGCTACGGGCGTTATTGGTAGTGGATATGCTGGTAAGATAATGAAAAAAGACATACTTAAAGCTATTGGAGCTGGCGGGGTAAAAGCTACTCGTGAAGATAAGAGGGTTCCTCTTTCTGGAATGAGAAAAGTTATCTCGCAAAGAATGTGTAATGCGAACAACAATGTTCCTCCTGTAACACTTACTCTACCTGCGGATGTAACTGCACTTATGGAGTTGAGAAAGTCTGTTAATGAGATCGAAGGGTTAAAGATTTCTGTTAATGACTTTATTCTTAGAGCAGTTACACTTGCGCTAGAGGAATTCCCAATTGTGAATTCTAGTTTGGATGGGGACTTTGTAGTTTATAAGAAAGATATAAACTTGGGATTTGCAGTTGGAATGGATGATGGTCTTTTGGTTCCAGTTGTAAAAAATGCAGATCAATTACATCTGTTTGAACTTTCTGATACTGCTAAGAGTTTGGCAAAATCAGCACGTGAAGGAAGTCTTGGAATGGATTACTTATCTGGCGGAACATTCACTGTTACAAATATGGGAATGTTTAATATCACAAACTTTACACCGATTATAAACTTACCAGAAGTTGCGATCTTGGGTGTATGTGCGATAGAAGATAAAGTTGTTGTTATAAACGGATTGGTTGCTATGACTAAAGTTATGAACCTTTGCTTAACTCACGATCACAGGTTGCTCGATGGTGTTGTTAGTGCACAGTTCCTAAATACAGTTAAAGATTTATTAGAAAACCCTGCAAGATTGCTTTTATAGAAAACATTTATAAACTAGGATAAATATAAGAGAAGTAATATATAAAACAAAACACTTTGTGCGATATCGCATAAAAAAATGTTCATAAAATATTTTATCGTCAAAGTGTTCAGCTTTAAGCTGGTAGACAAGTAATATAAAAATAAAATCATATACGCGGTTGCAAGGTGATTAAAATATCAAAATGTGTTCGCGTCAATATGTCCAGCTTTAAGCTGGTAGACAAGTAATATAAAAATAAAATCATATACGCGGTTGCAAGGTGATTAAAATATCCATATGTATTCGCGTCAATATGTCCAGCTTTAAGCTGGGAATATAGGAGAGTGCAGATAATGTTATATGATATTGCTATAATAGGCGGAGGTCCTGCTGGATACGTTGCCGCTATAAAATCCGCTCAAAGCGGAGCGAAGACAATATTGTTTGAAAAACAAAAGCTGGGTGGAACTTGTCTTAATAGAGGATGTATTCCCACTAAGACATATCTAAAAACAGCCGAGATTATTGAAGAGATTAAACATGTAAAACAAAGAGGCGTTGTTCTAAACGATGATTCCTTTGAAGTTGATATGAAAAAAGCAGTTGCTGAGAAAAACAAGGTCGTTAAAACACTTACTTCAGGTGTTGGTTCGCTTTTAAAAAGTAATGGTGTTACGGTCGTTGATGCTAAGGCTTACATCAATTCACAACGAAAAATCGTTGCTGATGAAGTGGAATATGAATCGAAAAATATTATAATCGCTACTGGTAGTAAAGCTAGTGTTCCTCCAATTAAGGGAGCTGATAGCGACAAAGTTATAACCAGTGATGAGATTTTGGATATCGATCATGTGCCTGATGAGCTTGTTATCATCGGTGGTGGAGTTATTGGTCTAGAAATGGCTATGGTATTTAGCTCATTTGGATCAAAAGTTACTATTATTGAGCTTATGGATAGAGTTCTTCCTACTATGGATAGTGATATTTCAGCTGAGATGGCTAAACATCTAAAGAAAGCTAAAATTGAAGTGTTTACAGGAATAAAGGTTGAGCAGATTGTTGATGGCGGTAAAAAAGCAATGGTTAAAGCTTCTAATGGCAAAGAATATAGTGCAGACTATGTTTTGCTATCTGTTGGAAGAGCACCTGTGTCAGATGATATCTGTCAAATTCCATTGGAGAAAAATAGAGGCTTTATCAAGGTTAATGAGTACCTAGAAACTTCTGAACCTGGAATTTATGCTGTTGGTGATGTTAACGGAAAAATGATGCTTGCGCATGCTGGTTCAAAAATGGGTGAAATTGCAGTTTCAAACGCACTTGGAAACAGAACTAGATTTGAGTCTAATTGTATTCCTGCTAGTGTATATACAATGCCTGAAGTTGGAAGTGTTGGAATGACACTAGAGCAGGCTAGTGAAACTGCCCAAGTTAAAACTGGAATCTTTCCTTTTGGCGCTAATGGTAGAGCATTGGCTAGTGGAATGGCTGTTGGTTTTGTAAAAATGGTCGTTGATGCAAAAACAGATGAGATTTTAGGGGTTCATATTATTGGACCTAATGCGGCTGAAATGATAAACGAGGCTGCGGCACTTATGGATCAAGAGGTTACAGCGGAAGAGTTGGCAGAGATTACTCATTCACATCCAACTTTTGGTGAATCCTTGATGGAGGCTGCTGGAGCAGCGCTTGGTAGATGTGTACATTTGCCAAAAAAATAAACTAATCCTAGATAGATATATATATTAAATCAAAAATGCCTTATCACTAATGTGATAAGGCGTTTTTGGTATATTGTATTATTATTTTATTGTATTACCCCAAATGCAAGTACATATGACTTCTAGCTTGCTAGTTGGTTTGATTTTTAATCTTCATATTCAAGCATTGCTTTTGCAGTGTTTTCATCAGTTATTAGAATATTATAATACTCTCCTCTAGCTGCTCCAACAAGAGATTTTGTCTTGTGCATGCCCCCAGCAATTGCGATGATATTCGGTGTTTTTTTAAGAACATCAAGAGGGATTGAAATCAATCTGTCGTTCATTTCTTTTGCGCAGATATTTCCGTTGATGTCATAGAATCTCGAACAGATATTTCCAACTGTTTTTTCTGATTCTAAAACTTTGATATATTCTTTTGGAATATTGCCTGTCATGATAGTTGTTGAAGATTCTAAATCTCCGTCTATTCCGATGATTGCAACATCTAAATCGTTCATCTTATTCATTACTTTTTTTACACCAGAGCTTTCAAGCAAAGCGTTTGAAAGAACAGGATCTTGTGAAAAGATTGGTGCATAAATATGATGCGTTGCACTATTGTAATATTTTTGAGCCAATTGTTCGGTTAGGCTGTTTGCATGAATCTGAAATTCTAGGTTACCAGAACCGCCCATTAGAGTTACAAACTCAGCGTTGGTAACGTTTTTCATTGGACTAATATGCTTTGACATATTTTCCAGTGTTCGACCCCAACCGACTCCGATGCACAATCCGCTTCTCATAAGAAGATCAAAATATGTAGCAGCAGCTTTACTAATGCGCTCTTTGATAACGGTTATGTCTTCTGTAACTGTGAAACAATCGACTAGCTTTACATCTTTTAATTTATATTTTTCACATAGCTTGTTTTCTAGCTCAATTAAATGTGCATAGTTTCGTTCGTCATAAATTTCAATTTTGACAATACCTTCCTGCCTTGCTTCTTTAAGCAATTTATTTAAGGTAGGACGCGAAACATTCAACTGCTCTGCAACCTGTTTTTGTGTTAAATCTTCATAATAGTATAGATAAGCGGCTTTAATTTTGATATAATATCGTTCGTTAGGATCTAATGCCATAATAAGTTTCCCCTTGATGTGATTTACATATGTATATCTAATGCAATTTTGTTAATATACACTTTATTTTATAGCACATTCATTATAATGTCAATTGTATTTTATAAGAAAACCACTACTAAAAACATCGAAATAGGCACAAAATATTAAAAAAAAGATACAAAAACAAATTATGATTGAAAAGGTGATGCAATTTTTGTATAATGTGTTTACTGATGTTAATTGAATTGGCTTTTTGCGCAATCTATTGGTTAATAAAAATTGCTTTATGAGAGGTGTAAACGTTGATAGAAGTTAGAAATGTTATAAAAAAATACGGAGATAAAACGGCTACGAATAATATTAGCTTTAAAGTTGAAAAAGGTGAGATCGTTGGGTTGTTGGGTCCGAATGGTGCTGGTAAATCTACAATAATGAAGATTATCACAGGATTCATTCCACCTACTAGTGGCGAAGTTTTTGTTGATGGACATGATGTTATTAACAATCCTACTAATGCTATTAACAAAATTGGTTTCCTTCCAGAGATTCCACCGCTTTATACTGAGATGCGTGTATCTGACTATCTTATGTTTATGGCGGATATTAAATCTGTTCCAAAAGCAGGAAGAAAAGAGCATGTAGATGAGATCATGCAGATGGCAGATATCGCTCATGTTTCAAAACGACTTATTAAAAACCTATCTAAAGGTTATAGGCAAAGGGTTGGACTTGCTGGAGCGCTTCTTTCTTTGCCGCCGATTCTAATTTTGGATGAGCCTACTGTTGGCTTGGATCCAAAACAGAGAACAGAACTAAGGCAACTTATATTGAAACTCAGTAAAAATCATACCATTATATTAAGTTCGCACATATTGGCAGAAGTAAGTATGATATGCGAAAAGATCATTATAATGAACGAGGGTGATATTGTTGCAATCGATAAAACCAGTAGCTTAGAAAAAGATATAGAGGCTTCTGATAAGTTTGATATGAGAATTAAAGGCGATGAGCAGTCGGCTATTGATATACTAAAATCTTTGGGATGTGTGATAAATTCTAGCAGTAGCACAGATGATAAGATTGTATCGCTGTGTGCTTCTAAATTAAAGTTGGATAAAAAATCTGATGATTTAAGACAGGATATATTCTATGAGTTTGCAAAGGCAAAAATGCCGATATTGGAGATGCGAACAATTGGGATGACTCTTGAGGAGATATTCTTACAACTCACAAATCAAAATGTTAAAGAGGGAGGAAAATAACGATGTTTACTATATTTAAAAAAGAAGTGAAGACATATTTTGAAACACCATTTGGGTTTATATATCTGGGTATTTTTCTTCTTATTACAGGTATTGTTTTTACAACATATAATCTTGTAGGAGCAAAAGGGGATATGAATGGAACATTTAGCTTGCTTGCTAATATATCGATTATGTCTTTTCCGATATTGACTATGAGATTGCTTTCGGACGAGAGCAGACAGGGAACAGACAAGGTTCTTTATACATCTAGGCTTAGTGTTTCGCAAGTTGTTGTTGGAAAATATTTAGCTGCATTATTTTTATATTTTGTGGCTTTGGTAATAACATGGCTGTATGTTGTAATTTTGGTCATGTATGGTGAGCCAAACATTGGTGCAATTGCTGGATCATATTTTGGATTCTTTATACTTGGTGCAGCATTCACATCTATATGTATGTTTGCATCGTCGTTTACCGATCATCAAGTTACATCTGCTATAACGAGCTTTGGCTTGCTTTTTGGGTCAGTAATTATTGGGTCGCTTTCTTCATCCATAAAAATTCCTGTGATTTCACAGATTTTGAATGTGATTGCGGTTTCAGATCATTATGAGGAATTTACACAAGGAATCTTTAGCTTGGGTCCTATTGCTTATTATATAAGCTTTATCATTGTGTTTATATTTATGACTATTCAGATAGTAAAAAGCAGACGCTTAAATTAGGAGAGAATGATGGTTAAAATAAAAGAAAAAATAACGGATTTGAAAACGAAAAGAAGAAATTTTAATATATTGGCACTGGCTACAACTTTGGTGCTGATTGGTGTTTTGGTGTTTGTAACGCTTTTTGCATATGAATCACCATTTTCTTATGATATGACTAAGGACAAAGTATTCACATTATCCACTTATAGTGAGAGTGTACTCGATAGTGTTGATGAAAAAGTTGAAATTGCTGTTGTATATCCAAGAGGAAGAGAAGACTCTCTATTAAAATCTCTGTTGGAGGTATACAAGAAAAATAGCGATTCTAATATCGATATAGAATATATTGATGCTGAGCTTGAAGCTGGGCTGTTGGCTAAATATAATCTAAACTTGGCTGCTGTTACTAATGGAACAGTTATTGTAAAAGGGTCAAAAAGAACAAAAGTGTTAAATGTAGTGTCGTTCTATTCGACAACAATGATGGGTAGCTCCTTTAGTGGAGAAAGACAGTTGACTGGGGCTATTAGATATGTTACTGCCGAAGACTTGCCTAAAGTATATTTTATTGAAGGTCATGGCGAGGCTAATTTGTCCGATATATATTCCAAGTTTAAGCAATATATAGAGGTTGCGGCTTATGAGGTTGACACATATAATCTTGTAGGAAAAGATAAAGTGCCAGAAGATGCGGCCGTTTTAGTGTGTGCATCTGCTAAGTCTGATTATACACCAGAGGAAGTTGAGCTTATTGATGATTATATCAATAAAGGTGGTGCGACCATCTTTATGTTTGATGTGCTGAATGAATCGGGATTGTTGCCTAATTTATCTGGGCTTATGCAAAAAAGTGGTGTTGAGATTCAAAACAGTATAATTGTCGAGGAGGATGCTGAAAGTCATTTTTCTGATATTAAGACTATATTGATTCCACAAATGGGTTTTCATGAAATAACCATTGATATTATAGAATCGAAATCCCATGCGGTTTTTCCAAATGCTATGGCGCTTAATGTTATGGATGATGTAGCGGACAACTTGAAGATATCTGTTCTGGCTCAATCAACTATGAATTCTTGGATTAGATCCGAGCTGGATATTTCTAGTGTGGAATTTACCAGTGCAGATAAAGCTGGACCTGCGGTAATTGCTGTTGCTGTTGAAAGAGAGCAGAGCAAAGATGCGGCAGCTTCTAAATCTGTGATATATGGAAATACATATTTTCTAACGAATGATAATATCGATATGCAAGCTAACTTTGATATGTTTATAAACTCGGTTAATTGGGTGCTGGGTAATGTGGAGAACGATCAGATTTATCCAAAAATTATCAATGCTGATACTCTTTATATTCGAGGTAGTGACTTTGTAAAGCTGGCTATTATTGTTATTGGTGTTATACCGCTGTTGGCTTTTGCTGCTGCATTTATTGTTTGGATTCGCAGGAGGAATTTATGAGGAAGTATTTAAAACTTATAGTTTTATCTATATTGCTAGTTGTTTTGTCCACATCGTATTTTGTGATGAAAATAAATGTTTCGCCTGAAGCAAGACAAAACCTATATAGTGCGAGAAATGGGCGGATTACAGGCATTAAAGTTGAAAACCCTTATGCAGAGATTGTTTTTGAAAAAGAAGATGATAAATGGGCAATAACTTACCCAGACAGGTACAAGGCTGATAACAGTGTTGTGAATATTCTTGAAAGTATATTAGAGGACTTTGCAATTTCTAGGTATGTAAAAGTGTGGGACGGAACAGAAGACTATGGGTTGCAAGATCCGTTTATGACTATATCGGTTAAGAAGAAATCTGGAGGGATAAAAGAGTTTATCGTCGGAGATCTTACTGTGAGTAAAACGCAAAGGTTTGTAAAGCAGGTAGATGATGATCATATTTATACTATGGATGTTGGATATTTAAATCAATTTGATGGCTCGCTTTCTAGGTTTAGAGATCCGAATATATTTGATGTTGATGTTAATAACCTTTTGAATATAGAATATTCCGAATTGGGTGAGAAGGTAGTAGCTTTAGAAAAAAAGGGCAAAGAATGGTTTATGACATATCCATATAATTCTCCTATCCATGAGATGGCATTGGATCAAGTGATGCCTAAATTTAGGGGGCTTGAGGCTATTAACTTTGTGGATAGTGACCGTATAGATATGAAAAATATGGGGTTTGAGCCGCCTAAGTATCAGTTTGTTATCACTGATAATGCTGGGAAACAGCAAACCTTGTTGTTTGGGTTTGGTGATAGCAAGGGAGAAACTTTTGTTATGACTGAAGGAACGGATGATGTTGCGAAGGTTTTCTCGACGGATTTGTTGTTTGAAATATTAGAGCCAACGGTATTGATGGATTATGCGCCGATAAGGACTGGTGTTAAAAATGTCGCAAAGGTTGAGGTTGAACATAATGGCACATTATATGAATTTGATATTGAAGCTAATAAACAGCCGAGAGAATATCGTTATAATGGTGAGCTTTTGGATATTAACAGCTTTACTTCGTTTTATGTAAAATATATGACTTTGGTTGCTGATGGTCATGAAGTTGGACAGGTTTCGGGGCAACCAGACTATTCGTTTAAGTCAACGCTAAATGACGGAAGTGTTTTACAAATGCAATTATATGAGAGAGATGCTGATACATATTATATAAAAGTGCCGAATGAAGAGGTAGAATTTTATTTAGATAAGACAAGAGTGGAAAAAATGAAGGATTTGCTTTTGAAGATAACTTAATAAATGTTAAATAATAACGGTAATTGTTACGCTAAGTGTAATAATTGCCGTTTTGTTTTACGCAATTATTACAAACTTTTACAAAAGATAGACTAAATGCATGACATAAGATGATTAAGTGAACAAAAGTTAACTAGTTAATAAAAAAAATCAAATATTATGAAAAAAAAGATTGATATAATAAAAACGAAATGTTATAATGCATACATAAGTTAATTCTAGTTAACACATGTTAACTAGAAGCTGCTGGAACAAAAAAAGTCCATATATTGATCGTTGGTGGATTGGTGATTAAACGGTATACTATCAATTTGAAATTTTGACATTCTTTAATGAAATGTCCTTTATATATTTTTACATTTTGTTCGTAATAATACGAGCAATAAATAAAAGGAGGAAATCAAATGAAAAAAAGTAGTTTAGTTCTTAGTTTAGTACTAGTAGTTGTTCTTGCTGTTTCAATGCTTGCAGCGTGTTCGCCTGCAGAAGAGCCTATGGCAGAAAAGCCAGCAGCTAAAGAAGAAGCAGCAGAAGAGCCAGCAGCTGAAGAGCCAGCTGAAGAGGCTGTTGTTATTGGTAAGATTCCAATTACATTAGACCATGCTGTTCATGGTAATGATGCTAAATGGGGTAAGCAATATGCAATGGAGCAATATGGTGCAGAATATAAGATTCTTGACCCACAAGGCGACCTTGACACAGAAATCCAACACGTTGATACATTTATCGCTGATGAAGTTGATGGAATCATCCTTCACCCAGTTGTAGAATCTGGTGTTAATGAAGCTATCATGGATGCAAGAGACGCTGGTATCTACGTTATTACATATTTCATGGATGCTACTGAAGCTGAAGTTCCATTTGTAAAAGTTGATGAAACTGAGCCTGCAGCTAAAATGGGTGAAAACATGGCTAAACAATGGAAAGAGTTATATCCTGACAAGCCTGTATCTGTTGGTTTTGTAGATTTCTTATCAGTTGAGTATTGTATTGATAACCGTACTGGTCCTTTCTATCAAGGTGTTAGAAAAGTTTATCCAGAGCTTCCTGATTATTCAATCGAAGATTTCCACGATGCTGCTAACCGTGACGATGCAACTGCATTCTGGTTAGGTGCTGAGGGAGATATCTCTAAGTCAGAAGAAATCGGTCTTTCAGTTCTTCAATCAAGCCCTGATGTTAACATTATCTATGGTTCAAACACACCTAACGTTTTAGGTCTTCTAAAAGCTTTTGAAGACAATGGTCGTGGACTAGCTGTTGATGGTGTTCCACAGACAGAAATCATGGCTGGAACAGATGGTGACCAACCAGAACTTCTAAAATTATGTGATCCTACATCTTCACTAAAGTACACAATGGGTATGCAACCACAAACATTTGCAAAAGCTCAAGTTGACTTAATGATGCAAGTTATCAATGGCGAAGTTGCTCCTGACGAACACTCAGAAGTTTATAGCTATGATGTTTATATGGATTATTACACAATGTCAATGCAAGAAATCGAAGACTGGTATAATACTCAGTATTATGGTTCTCTAGATATCGCTGCTGAATTGGCAAAATAGTTTTAACTATTAATATTGACTAAAATCTATTGGCGGAAGGGTATCTTCCGCCAATAGCTGATTTTAAACAGAAAAAGGGGAAAAAATGGAACAAAACGTTCTTGAGTTTAAAAATATTGTTAAACAATATGCTGGTGTTAGAGCCCTTGGTGATGTTAGTTTTAATATCAAAAAAGGTGTTTGCCACTGTATTGTAGGAGAAAATGGAGCTGGAAAGTCAACATTGATTAAGATTTTGACTGGAGCAGAAAAAAGGACATCTGGAACTATTCTTTATAATGGTAATGATTATAGCGCGAATTCTACTCGTGAATCTATGAAAGCTGGAATAGGTTGTTTATTCCAAGAGCTTAACGTTATAGAGCAATTAAGAGTTCATGAAAATATTTCATTGGGTATGGAAGATACCAAGTTTGGATTGATTCGCAAAGGTGTTGCAAATGTTAAAGTGAAGGATATACTTGAACGTATTGAACCGTCTATCAGTATGATGGACTATGTATCTGACTTAAGTGTTGCGAAGCGTCAAATTATTGAAATCGTTAAAGCTATTTCTACTGATGCTGATATAATAATAATGGATGAGCCAACGGCTGCCTTATCAGAGGAAGAAGTTAGACGCTTATTTGAAGTTATCGACGAGCTTAAAAAGAGAAACGTTACTATTATATATATTTCACATAGACTTGATGAAATATTCGAAATTGGTGATTACGTTACTGTTCTTAGGGACGGAAAACATATTGATACAAAACCAATGGCTGAAGTTGGAGAAAGACAAGATCTTATTAAAATGATGATAGGTAAAGTTATTGTCGAAGATTACGTTCCAAGTGATGTTGATCATGATTCGAATATATTAGAAGTTAAAAACTTTTCTAACCATAAACTTAAAGATGTTAGCTTTGATCTTAAAAAAGGTGAGATTCTTGGTTTTTATGGGCTTATTGGTGCTGGTAAAACAGAAATTGCTAGAGCGATTTATGGTGCAGATGAGCGAAAAGGTACTATGCTTTTAGAGGGTGAAGAAGTTAAAATCAAAAACCCTAATAAAGCTATCAAAAGTGGAATAGGACTTATTCCAGAAGAAAGACGTACACAGGGTCTTTGTACAAGACTTACAATTGCAGACAATACTCCTATGATGAAATATGATACTATTTCTAAGTTTGGCTTTGCTAATGAAAAGAAAATCAAGCAAATGGGTAAAGAATATATTGAAAAAATCAAGATTGCATGTAGAGATGAGGACCACGTTACAGCAAGGCTGTCTGGTGGTAATCAGCAAAAAGTTGTTTTTGCTAAACTTCTAAATGCGGATACAAAAGTTTTGCTTTTGGACGAACCTACAAGAGGGGTTGATGTTGGAGCGAAACAAGAGATATATTCTATTGTTCGTGAGCTTTCACAGCAAGGAAGATCAGTAATAGTGTTCTCATCAGAACTTCCTGAAATTATTAACCTTTGTGATAGAATTATTCTGTTGTATGAAGGTGAAGTTAAAGCAGTATTACAAAACGGTGAAGATATCGATAGTAGAGAAATCTTGCACTTAGTAACAGGGGGGAACTAGAATGGGGACAAATAAAAAAAGTCTATCACTTAGTGTTAGTGGTGTTAAAAATTTAATAACGGTTGGGATATTTGTGTTGATCGTTATTGTTGCTGCATCTTTAAAGGCAGAGTTTTTGTCTGTTGCAACGTTTAGAAATCTGATCGTTCAAGCGTCATCGGTTATTATTATAGCATCAGCAGTTACAATGGTTATCATATCGGGAAACCTTGATTTATCGGTTGCTGGTACTGGAGCTATGGCGGGTGTTTTATACGCTGTTATGACAAGAGCTGGTATGCCTGTGCCATTAGGGTTATTACTTGCGTTTATATGTGGTGCTGGTATTGGTGTTATTAACGGATTCTTTGTTGGTAAGATAAAGATGCCATCATTTATTGTATCAATGGCGACTATGTTTATTGCTAGAGGTATTGCACGTATCGGTGCTGAGGGTGCTGTTATTACTGGGGGACTTCCTGGAAACTTTGGAGACTTTGGTGAGCCAGCAGCATGGATGGATGCGCTTAATATACCTGTTACTGTTGTATATGCATTGTTGTTTTGTATTGCTTTTTCTATCGTCCAAACAAAAACCGTTTTGGCGAAAAAGACTTATGCTATTGGAACAAATATCAACACAGCAGAACTATCAGGAATTAAAGTTCCTAGTATAATTATGATTTTATATATATTGTCTGGACTTTCAGCTGCTTTTGCAGGATTGCTATTAACGTCAAGGTTTGGTCTTGCGGATTGTAGTATTTTGCCTGGAGCTGAAACTGATGCAATTATCGCATGTGTTATCGGTGGAACTGATATCAATGGTGGTGAGGGTACTGTTTTTGGAACTCTGATTGGTGCATTGATTGTAGTTACTTTATCAACAGTTATGACCATGATGGGGCTTGCAATATATTATCAAAATGTTGTAAAAGGTATTGTGCTTGTTCTTGCTATACTAATGCATCGCTTCATTAGCCAGCAAGTTAGTAAGGTGTAGTGTAGGGAGATGAATATGACTAATAAATTTACAATAAATAATAGAACAAAACGTATGTTTGCAATAGTTGCAGTATTGGTGTTTTTGTTTGTTCTAGCAGGAGTGTTAGAACCTAAGTTCTTTAAGATAAGAACAATGGAAAATATGCTTAAAACTGTACTTCCAGTTATAGTGGTTGGCTGTGGTATGACTTATGTTATCATCAGTGGTAACATCGACTTATCAGTTGGTAGTGTAATGAGTTTTTCTGCTGTTATGTTTGCATATTTTGCAATATGGGGCTTAAATATTTGGCTGGCAGCTCTATGTACAGCACTTGTTGGTGCTAGTATCGGACTAATCAATGGATTTATTACTGAAAAGCTTGGCTTGCCAGCGTTTATGACGACAATAGCAACCATGACGACTTTTGGTGGTTTAGCACTTACAATATGTAATGCTGTTGCTGTTAAAGGTCCAGAGATTAAGCCAATTACAAAGCTATATAGAACGAGAATATTCTTTGATATTCCAATTACGCTTGTAATAATAGTAGGAGTAGTAGCACTATTTATGTTCTTGGAAAAGAAAACTGTGCTTGGTAAATATGCGCTTTCAATTGGTGGTAATAAAACTGCGGCGAAACTTGCCGGTATTAATGTTGCAAAGACGAATATTTCTTTCTTTGTTATGAGTAGTACACTTGCAGCGCTTAGTGGTGTGTTTTTAACATCAAAGACTGGAATGGGAAGTCCGCTTGTTGGATATGGTAAAGAGTTTGATATTTTAGCTGCTTGTATACTTGGTGGAATTAACATCAAGGGTGGAGAAGGTAGCATCATGAAGATGGTTATCGGTGCTCTTATACTTGTTGTTTTGGCGACTGGAATGGATATGAATGGAGTTCAATCATATTATCAAGATGTTGTTAAAGGTGTAATTTTACTTGCTGCGATTGTTATTGATGTTGTAGCTAAGAAAAATATTAAATAGGGTAAGGTGTTATTATGAAAATAAAAGGTTGGGATCATTTAGCATTAAATGCTAAAAATTATGATGCAACGATCGAGTTTTACGAGAAAATCGTAGGGCTTGAAAAACTAAATTCAGTAGTTAGAGATGAATTTGTAGCTACATATATGGGTATACCTGGTGGAACTAGACTTGAGATTTTTGATCTTAAAGGTTGTGCTAGAGATGCTGAAAAGACAGATGATGATGTTGGGTTCAAACACTTTGCTTTTGAAGTTGATGACGTAAAAGCTTATGCTGATATGGTCACTAAAGCAGGTATTGAAATCGTTATGGAATATAGCGAGCTTGATGACTTTAATGCAAAGGCTGTTTTGTTTAAAGATCCTGACGGTAACACAGTAGAATTTTGTGCACCTTTGAGATAAAGAGTGCAAATTATTAAATAAAAGAAAGAAGGATTAAAACATGTTTCCATTTGATTATTACATTCCTACAAAAGTTTTGTTTGGGGAAGGAAGAGTTTCAGAAGTTGGCGAAGTTACTAAAGAATTTGGTAAAAAAGCTATGGTTGTTTCATATGAGGAAGACTTTATTAAGTCAATAGGTCTTTATGATAAAGTTGTAAAGCCATTGAAAGCTGCTGGCATTGAAGTTGTTGAGCACTTTGGTGTTCTTACTAACCCTGATGTTGGTTTTATAAGAGCTGGTGTTGCATTATGTGAAGAACAAGGAGTTGATGTTTTAGTTGCTCTTGGTGGTGGTAGTGTTATTGATACTGCGAAAGCTATTGGAGTTTCTGTATTCTCAAAAGCTGATGCTTGGGATATCGCTTCTGGAAAAGCTGAAATGACTGGAACACTTCCACTTGTTACTATTTCTACTATTCCTGCGACTAGTTCTGAAATGAATCCTACTTCTGTTATATCTAATGATAAGATTAGAAGAAAAGAAGGATTTGCTAGTCCTATAATGTTCCCTAAAGTTTCTATACTTGACCCAGAACTAACTTATACGCTTCCTATGAAGCTTACAGCTATTTCTGCTGCTGATATAGTTTCTCACTTGATGGAAGGTTATATTAACCACACTAATAAGTGGTCAAGATTGCAAGATAATTTTGCTCAAAGTAATATCAGAATTATTATGGAATGTATGGATATATTATTAAAAGATCCTACGGACAAGAAGGCAAGAGCTATGTTTATGTGGACTGCTGCATTTGCATGGAATGGTTTTTATGTTTGTGGTATTGGACCACATTCACCAGCTATTCATATGCTAGGTCATTCATTCTCTGCATTCTATGGTACACCTCATGGTAGTGCTATGTCTGTTTCTATTCCTGCTGTTATGAACTATCACTTTGACGAGAGAATTGAAAAACATTCTGAGTTTGCAAGAGAAGTCTTTGGCTTTGAAGGTGAAGATAGTGCTGAGCTTGCAAGAAAAGGTATTGACGCTTTAGTTGACTGGTTCAAGAAAATTGATGTTCCAACAACACTAGAAGAAGCAAAAATCCCAACTGATGAATTCGATGCAATGGCTGATGATGTTTTACTTACAGCTGAGCATTGGGGTATTGATATTTATGACAAGAAGATGGTATTAGAGCTTCTTGAAGGATGTAAGTAGTTTTAACATGTGAAAAACCAGTTTACTTTAGCTGGTTTTTCTTTTTATTTTGTAAATACTTCTTTACAAATTTAGAATTATAATTTATTATATTTGATTGTTACTATATTTGATTATTACAAAAAGATTTAAATAACGATACATTTAGTGAAGACAGGTGAAGCGAATGGACATTTTTGGGGTTAATATTCCAACAAAAGTTATTATAGGAAGAGGTTCGCTGAAGGAACTAGAAAGAGTTGCTCCAAAATATGGGAATAAAGCAATATTGCTAACGACCGGTAACGACCTTGAAAAGGTTGGGACTTTAGGTCGTGCTTTGGATTATTTAAAAAATGCTGGTGTAGAAGTAGTTATTTTTAATGATATTGAACCAAACCCTAAGACGTATAATATTAATGATGCAGTGAAATTTATGCTTGATAATGAGTGTGATATGGCTATTGGCATAGGTGGCGGAAGCTCTATGGATGCTGCTAAAGCGGTTGCTTTGGTTGCAAAAAATGGTGGAGTTATCGATGATTATATGCTTACTGGGAGTCGGGCTCATGAAGATATTACTGAAACATATCCTATAATTTGTGTGACAACAACTTCTGGTACTGGTTCGGAAGTTACAATGCATGCAGTCATTACAGATCCGATTACAAAAGAAAAACCTGGGTTTGGATATCTTTGTATGTATCCAGATGTATCTATTGTAGATTCAGAGCTTACACTTACTCTGCCGATTGGTGTTACAGCCGCTACGGGTATAGATGTGTTTTTTCATGCAATGGAAGCGTACTTGTCGACAGATGCAACGCCATTTACTGACCTTTGTTGTTTAGAGGCGATGCGACTTGTTAAAGATAATCTTTATAAGGCGTATAGGGATGGTAGCAATATTGAGGCAAGATCGAATATGGCATGGGCTAACACACTTGCTGGATTAGCGATTACATCATCGTCTACTGTGGCGATTCATGCTATGGGACATTCTGTAAGTGGTATTACTGATGTATCTCATGGTTGGGGTCTTTGTACAATTGCAAAGGCATATTTGGATTTTTCATATGATGCGGATATAAAAAGATATGCAACTGTTTCTAGGATTTTAGGTGTACCTGATTCTTTAAGTGATGGTGAAGCAGCTAGTATGTGTGGGGAGTATTTTGACAACTATATGAGGTTGTTTAACTTACCAACTAGTTTATCATATGTTGGTCTTGGATATATGGATATAAATAAAATTGCAGAAGATACTTTTAGCGCAATGGAATACCCATTGGTTAGAAGTCTTAAAGAGATAACGATTCAAGATGTAAAAAAGATGTTGGAAGATTCTTTATAAAAGTGATGATAAGTTTTTAAGCTTTATTCATTAATGATATAAATGATTTGTAACTAAGTGGAATGAAAGGAATATATATAAATATGAAATATTTTTTAGGTATTGATTCTGGTACAAGCGGCGTAAAGGCTGTTGTTGTAAGTGAAACTGGTGATATGGTAGGAACTGGTTATTATGAGATTCCTCTTTTAACGCCAAAACCAATGTGGGCAGAACAAGATCCTACAAATTGGTGGGATGCTTGTAAAAATGCTATTAAAGATGCTGTTGCAAAAAGTGGCGTAGGAGTGGAAGTTGGTGGTATTGGTATATCTGGACAGATGCTTGGAAGTACACTGCTGGATAAAAACTTAGAGCCTGTTGACAACTGTATGATATGGTTAGATCAACGTTCGATCAAGGAAAGAGATTGGATTGAAAAATCTATAGGCATGGAAAAGATGCTTGATATCACATCAAATGTTCCGCTTACTGGATATTGGGCACCGAAATTGATGTGGATTAAAGAGAATCAACCACAGGTTTATGATAAAACTAGACATGTTATGTTTACTAAAGACTATATAAAATTAAAACTTACTGGCGAAGTTTCATTGGAAGTTTCTGATGCATCGGGTTCATATTTATTCGATGTTCCAAATAGAAAATGGTCTGATGAGATGTTCAAGCTTTGTGGGCTTGATAGAAGTATGGTTTCTGATAATGTGAAAGAATCTCAAGAAATTGCTGGGTATTTGAAAGCTGATGTTGCGGCAGAACTTGGGCTTAAAGCTGGAATACCTGTTGTTGGTGGTGCTGGAGATCAGCCTGCTTGTGGTATTGGTAGTGGAGTTGTAAAAGAGGGTATTGTTTCTGCTACAATCGGAACATCTGGTGTTGTTTTTGCGGCGACTTCTAAGCCTGTTCCAGATGTAAATGGTGCTGCGGCGCTTGCTTACTGTCATGCTGTGCCAGAAATGTGGTGCTTGTTCGGCTGTACTTTGGCTGCTGGTGGATCATTTAAATGGTTGCGTGATACTGTTTTTGCTGGTCAAAAAGCTCAGATGGAAGCGCAAGGAAAAGATGTTTATAACCTTATGACCGAGATGGCGGCAAAAGCGCCTGTTGGAAGTGAAGGACTTGTGTTCTTGCCATACCTTAACGGTGAAAGAACTCCTTATCCTGATCCGTATGCTAAGGGAACATTCTTTGGTCTTTCATTAAGACATGGTCTAAATGAGATAGCAAGATCTGTACTTGAAGGTGTTACATTTAGCCTTAGAGATACTATTGAACTTCTTAGAGATGCTGATATTAGTGTTAACGAAGTTAGAGCTAGTGGTGGCGGAGCGAAGAGTGCACTATGGCGTCAGATTCAAGCGGATATTTATAATGCGAGTGTTGTTACAACAAACGTTGAAGAAACTGGTTGTGTTGGTGCTGCTATATTGGCTGGTGTTGGAGCTGGACACTTTGATAGCATTGAAAGTGCTTGTGATCAAATCATTAAACCTGTTAGTGTTACTGAGCCTATTGCTAAAAATGTTGAAATGTACGAAGATTATTATGGTACATACCGTTCATTATACGGTACTTTAAAAGATACATTTAAGAAGCAAGCTGATATTGTTGAAAAGTGGATGGATTAATAAACGAATAACATATAAGATTATAAAGGGTGTATTTCTATTTAGGATATACCCTTTTTTTGAAGAAAATATTTGGAGGAAAATTCTATGAAAGTTATTGCGATTAATGGAAGTCCGAAAACAAATGGCAACACATCTGTATTGCTTGGTAAAGTATGCGATGAGCTTAATAGAGAGGGGATCGAAACTGAGGTCTTAAATGTTGGCAATAAACCTGTGAAGGGGTGTATAGATTGTCGAAAATGCTTTGAAAACAAAGACAATAGATGTGTGATTTCAAACGATCCATTTAATGATTATGTACAGCGGATCGTAGATGCTGATGGGATTATTCTTGGATCGCCTGTATACTTTGCGGATGTATCAGGGCAGATGAAGAATTTTATCGACAGACTTGGATTGGTTGCACTTGCAAATGGATTTTTAGTCAGAAAAGTTGGGGCTAGTGTTGTGGCAGTAAGGCGTGGGGGTGCATTGCACGCATATCATACTATGAATTCACTTTTTGGAATTTGTCAGATGGTCACAGTTGGTTCAAGTTATTGGAATTTTGCTTTTGGCGAACTTGCTGGTGAAGTTTTGAAGGATGAAGAGGGTATGCAGACCATGCAAAATGTTGGAAAGAACATGGCTTGGATTTTAAAAGCGATTGAAAAAGCTGAGTAGAGAAAAAAATAATTGAAATTCTTGTATTAAAAAATATCTAGGTGCCTTATTGATAGGGCACACTAGATATTTTTTTGTTGATATATATATTAATTGGAGTTTCGTATTAAGCTTTATAATTTTACTATTTCATATTGAGTATTGCTAATGCTGCATTTTTATCAGTTATTAAAACATCTATATGTTTGCCGCGAAGAGCACCAGTAATTATATCCTTTTTATCTTCACCACATGCGACCCCGATAACTGTCGGGATTTTTTTTAGATCATCCAGAGAAACCGCAATCATCCTATCCATTATTGTGGTATGACATGCGTGACCGTCTATATCTATATGGCTTCCACAAATATCACCAACAGCACCTTCGTTTTGTAGCTTTTGCGCATCTTCCAATGTTATATGACCAGAACGGAACTGAGCACTAAGTTTTGGATTGGTTGAGCCTAATCCTACGAGAGCTACATCTGCATTGCTGATCTGTTGAAAGTGATCTATTATATGTGGCTCATCCATTAAAAGGTTGCGAAGTATTTTACTCTTTACCATAAATGGAGCTTGTAAAAGATAGCTATCTCCATTTAATGAGTTTGAAAGCGCAAGTGCCATAGCGTTGGCATCGGTATCTTTTGTTTTGTTGCCGATACCTCCAATTATTTGAATGACATCAATTTTCTTAAACGAATCATGGCGAATGTTTTTGACAACATATGAGAGTGTTGTTCCCCATGAAATACCGAGGAGTGAGCCACTGTGTAAGATGTTTTCAAGATAAATGGCGGTTGCTGCTCCGACATTTTGTTTGCTGTCTTCAAGGTTGCTACTGCTTGATGCAACAATCGCTTTTTGTATGCCAAATCTATCCTCAATTTCTTTGGCTAATTCCAGCCCGTGTGAGGATATATCGTCTATTCTGATCTGTACAATTCCATCATCGATTGCTGATTTTAACATACGTGATACTGTTGGACGAGAAACGTGCACTTTTTTAGATATTTGTTCTTGTGAAAGACCTTGCATATAGTAAAGTTTTGCAACTTCTATTAATTGGTCTCTTTTTTCATTACTTTTGTCTGACATTTTTATACTCCTATTATACACACTTAATATACATGATTGTTATGAGCAAGTCAACAAAAATATTACATTTTGTAAACACATATGAACACTATGTGATAAATTCGCGATCAAAAAGGAGCAAAAAGATAAAATAAGGCACATTTCATGAACAAATGTGCAATAGTGGTTGAAAAAGTTGACAATGCTTAGACGGCAGTTTATTATGTAATTAAGTAATTGATGAGGAGAAAATAGGGAAATGGTTAAGTTATCAGCATCTATATTATCAGCGGATTGGTTGAACTTGGGAGATGATTTAAAACGAGTTGACAAGGCTGGCTGTGACTATATACACATTGATATTACAGATGGTCATTTTGTTCCCAACATTACAATGGGGATGGATATAACCGATGCTGTTGGAAGGTGCACAAATCTTAGAAGAGATGCTCATCTTATGATCTCTAATCCGAAAGACTTTATTAAAAAGTTTTCTGATGTCGGAGCAGATGCAATAATATTTCATCATGAAGCAACGGCTCATCCTTTTGAAATGATCAAGGATATTGAAGCTTGTGGAAAGATGGTTGGAGTTGCATTAGACCCAGCAACACGAGTTGAAGCTATTGAACATTATCTTGATAAAGTAGAAATTGTTTTATTAGTTGCAGTATGTGTTGGATTTGGTGGACAGAGCTATATAGAGGAAGTTGATGAGAAAATCAAACGTCTTGTCAAAATGAGAAAAGACAAAAACCTTGATTTTGAAATTCAAGTGGATGGTGGAATAAATTCACAAAATGCACTGGAGAAACACAGCATTGGTGTTGATGCGTTGGTGGCAGGTACAATGTTTTTTAAAAGCAAGGATGTAGATACACTTGTTAAGAACCTAAAAAAATAAAATTAAATAACCCAGGAGGAATTTTAAAATGAGTTTAAGTAGTGATAAGTTACAAGGAAAAGTATGTGTTGTTACAGGCGCGGCAAAGAGTATCGGATATGGAATCGCAGAAAAATATGCTGAGCAAGGTGCTAAAGTAGTAATAGTTGATATCGATCCATTAGTTATGGATTCTGCTAAGGCTTTATGTGACAAAGGGTATGATGCAAAAGGTTATATCTTAAACATCACAGATAGAGATGCAGTTTTAGCATGTTTCAAAGATATTGAGAAAACAGTTGGTGATGTATTTGCACTAGTTAACAACGCTGGTGTTGTTGATACAAGACCATTTGAAGAAAATGATGAATCAATCATGGACAAAATGTTTAAAGTAAACGTATATGGAACAGCATATTGTATTCAAGGTGCGCTTCCTATGATGAAAAAGAACAAAGCGGGAAAAATCATAAACTTTGCTTCTAAGTCAGGAAAAACTGGTTCGGCTTTAATGGCACCGTACAGTGCAGCAAAAGGTGCCGTTATCGTTTTAACTCAATCACTTGCTTTTGAAGTGGCTAAGTTTGGAATCAACGTTAACGCAATTTGCCCAGGTATCACAGATGCAACTGGTGTTTGGTCAAGCGTATCTGCTGGATATATTGAAAACATGAAGATGGAAAGAGAAGAGATCGTAAAGAACTTTACAGCTAAGATTCCATTAGGCAGACTAACAGATATTCAAGATGTTGTTGATTATGTATTCTTCTTAACTGTTTCTGGTGAGTACTGTACTGGTCAAGCGCTTAATATCACTGGCGGAAGAGAAATGCACTAAACGACATCTAGTAGATAGATATTGTTTGTTTATATATTTAATATAAAGGAGGAATAAAAATGGATTTAAAATTAACAGGTAAAACTGCCATCGTTACTGGCGGTACTACTGGATTAGGTGCTGGGATTTGCGAAGTTTTAGCAGAAGAAGGCATGAATGTTATTGGAAACTATCTGTTTGATGAAGAAGAATCTAAAAAAGTAATGGCTGATATTGGAGCAAAAACAGGCAAAAGATGTGTTGCTATGTATGGCGATATCTCTAAAGCTGAAGATATTGATAAACTTATCGCTAAGGCTGAAAAAGAGTTTGGTCATATTGATGTTTTGGTTAATAATGCTGGAATCTGGCCTACAACTCCTATCGAAGAGATGGAAGATTCTGAGTGGGAAAAAGTTGTTGATATCAACCTAAATGGAACATTTATGTTTTCAAAAAGAGTTTGTCAACATTTCTTAAAGAATGGACTTAAAGGTCATATCGTTAATGTTTCTTCAAAATCTGGTTTCATGGTTTCATCACCAGATCACGCTCACTATGTTTCAACTAAAGGTGGCGTTAACCTGATGACTAAGGCTTTTGCGAGAGAATTTTCTAAAAAAGGTATCGTAGTTAATGGAGTTGCTCCAGGAATGGTTAGAACTCCGCTTAATGAAGATAAACTATCTCAAGAAAAATGGATGAAGTATTATGAAGATAGAATACCAGTAGGTAGAGTTTCTTCAGCAAGAGAAGTTGCAAACACAATTGCATTTTTAGCATCAGAAAAAGCTATGTACATCGCAGGAACAATCGTAGATGTTACTGGCGGAATGATGATATAAAAAAGGATTTGATATTATAGCTGTTGCCCACAGAAATTTGCGACAGCTATATAAATATAATAATAATAATTTAAAACTAAAGGAGATACAAAATGAGAGAAGCTTTGGGAATGGTAGAAACAAAAGGTTTAGTTGGAGCTATTGAAGCAGCTGATGCTATGGTTAAAGCAGCTAACGTAACATTAATCGGAAAAGAAAACATTGGTTCAGGTCTTGTAACTGTTATGGTTAAAGGTGATGTTGGAGCTGTTAAAGCGTCTGTTGATGCTGGTGCTGCTGCTGCTAAAAGAGTTGGAGAACTTTATTCAGTACACGTTATCCCTCGTCCACACGAAGATGTTGAAGTTATCTTAGCAAAATAATATAGCTTTTTTTTAAAAAGTTAATTTACTTATCGATTAGGAGATAAAAATGGATATAGAAAAAATTATAGCTGAAGCCGTTAAACAGGTTATGGCTCAAGAGGGTGGGGCTGCTAAGCCGTCTACTTCTGGAAAATATGACCCATCATATGCACAATATATGGATCACACAGTATTAAAGCCAGAAACTACAAGAGAAACAGTAAAGCAATTCTGTGATGAAGCAAAAGAATATAAGTTTGCTAGTGTATGTGTTAACCCAACACATGTTGCATATGTTGCAGAGCAATTTAAAGGAACAGGCGTTAAGACTTGTTGTGTTATCGGTTTTCCTCTAGGTGCAAATACATCTTTTGTTAAAGGTGTTGAGACAATGGAAGCTGTTAAGAATGGTGCTGATGAAGTTGATATGGTTATCAACATTGGAGCATTAAAAGACAAAAACTATACACTTGTATATGAAGATATTAAAGCAGTTGTTGATAATTCTGGAAAAGCTATTGTTAAGGTTATTATCGAGACAAGTGCACTTACAGATGAAGAAAAAGTTATTGCATGTGAGCTTGCTAAGCGTGCAGGTACTGATTTTGTTAAAACATCAACTGGTATGGGTACTGGTGGAGCGACTGTTGAAGACGTTAAACTAATGAAGAGAACAGTAGGCGAAGGAATCATGGTTAAAGCTTCTACTGGTATCAACGATAGAGAGACAACAGATAAAATGCTTGCTGCTGGTGCTGTAAGAATGGGAACAAGCAAAGGTATATTCATCGTTAAAGGTGAAACACCAACAACATCACCAAATACTTACTAAGATTTGTTTGATAGACATAAAAAAATATGTATTAGTGAAATCGGATGCGAATATAGATGATTCGTATCCGGTTTTGCACATAAAATTAGGCAGAGAAAACTAGTAATATATCAGATATAAGAGAGGTTCACAAGATGGACAAAGGGTGCATATCCAGAATAGTTAGTGTAAATGTTGCGCTTGCGCAGTATAAAAATACAGGGATAAGATATATCCCAGCAGCTGGATCAAATAGACATATACACCTTAGTGGTGATGATATTGAAAAGCTTTTTGGCGCAGGCTATGAGCTTAATAATTTTAAAAACTTATCACAGCCAGGGCAATATGCGGCTAAAGAAAAGGTTGATATACAGGGTTCTAAGGGCATAATTAAAGGTGTTAGAGTGCTTGGACCTGCAAGGAATGATACACAAGTTGAGATATTCTATGGTGATTCTTATAAGCTTGGAATAAAGCCATTGGTAAGAATGTCTGGTGACTTAGATGGCACGCCAGGTGCAAAGCTTATTGGACCAAAAGGCGAAGTGACACTTTCAAAAGGTGTTATTGTTGCTGCAAGGCATATACACATTTCTCCGGAGCAGGCAAAAGAGCTTGATCTTAAAAATGGTGATGTTGTTAGCCTAAAAAAAGATGGAGTAAGAGCTGTTATCTTTGAAAATATACCAGTAAGATGCGGTGATGGGCATAGCTTGGAACTACATCTAGATACAGAAGAAGCAAATGCTGCAATGCTGAAAAATGGAGAGCTACTAGAAGTTGTAGATGTTAAGTAAACTAGATAAAAGCAGAAATAATGTTTAGATATTAAGCACTAGATACGGACAAGAAAAGACGCTATGCGTCAAGAAGTTGTAGATGTTAAGTAAACTAGATAAAAGCAGAAATAATGTTTAGATATTAAGCACTAGATACGGACAAGAAAAGACGCTATGCGTCAAGAAGTTGTAGATATAAAATAAACTGATAAGTGTAGAAATAATCTTCAGATATTAAGCAATAAATTTTGACAAAAAAATAGGCTGAGTGTTCAGCTTATTTAAAAATATATAACCTGATAGTAGCTTGATATTGATTTAAGCAAACAACAGGAGTAGAGGGAAATATGCAATTAAGCGAGAAAGAGATAGCGCTTTTGGTACAAAAAGTGACAAGCGAAGTTAAAAATAACTTAGGTTTGCCAGAGATGCAAAAAGACGAGGAGTATGGCGTAGTAGCCATAATTGCGGACTTTGTAGCAGCACCACAAAAAGTGTTTGAATATATTAAAACTGAATATGGTGAAGATATTGAGCTTTACTATGTAAATGGAGCCAGTACTATCGCTTCTAATTTTTCAAGTGAAGTTGTTGAATCCAATGAGCAAAAGCAAGAATTTTTAACTAGACTATCACTTGCAAAAAAGATATTGTTGGTTTGCCCAACGATAGGTATGCTTAAAAGATTAAAAGATGGCGATGATGAATGTTTTGGGGAATCAGCAATGCTTAGAAGCATACTGTGGAAAAAAAGCATAAGCGTTATTTTGGATTTTGAACCACCTAAGTTTAAAAGAGGTACATTGTTTGAGCGCATAGTAACTGCGATTGATGAGCTTACTTCTATGGGCGTTACAGTGGATGCTTTTAAGATTACAAAGCAAACTAGTGATGGAAAAGCGAAGTTGATTACAGAAAATGAAGTAATTAATGCAAGCAGTAATGGTGAAAAAACAGTTTACTGTGACAAAGATGCGATTATAACGCCTTTGGCTGTGGATACAGCAAGAGAGCTAAAAATAAATATTGAAGGTTGTTAATATAACTTGAAAGGAATTAGTGAAGTATGCTGATTGGAAGAGTTAAAGGCAAAATTGTAAGCACGAATAAATCGGAGACATTAGATGGATTAAAACTGCTGATAATTGTGCCGATTGATATGGATACAATGAAAGAAAAAGGCGCTCCAGTTGTGGCTATTGATGCAGTTGGTGCTGGTGAAGGCGAAGTTGTGATGTGTTGTGGAGGAAGTTCTTCAAGACAGACATCATTTACTCAAGGGAAACCGAGTGACTTGGCTATTGTTGCGATTATAGACTCGATTGACATAAAAGGCGAGCGAGTTTTTGAAAAATCTAGTATGGAATAACGGATAAGTGGAGGGATAATAAAATGAAATTGACTGATGATCAAATTAACAACATTATTGCTGATGCGATTAACAAAATGGGCGATAAAATAATGCCAGCTTCAACAGGAAACTGGTTATGTGATACTGCCGAGGAAGCGATTGCTAATGCAAAAGAAGCACAAAAAATACTTGTTAAAATGACTTTGGAAAAACGAGGAATGCTTATATCTGCTATGAGACAAGCTTCTTTGGATAATGCTGGGTATCTAGCACAGCTTGCACATGATGAAACAGGTTATGGTAGAGCTGCTGACAAAGTAAACAAGAATATATTGGCGGCTGAAAGAACACCTGGTATTGAAGATTTACATTCTGAAGCATTCACAGGTGATTTTGGTCTAACTTTAGTAGAGGCTGCACCATATGGTGTTGTTGGATCAATTACTCCATCAACAAATCCAAGTTCTACTGTTATAAATAACTCAATCAGCATGATAGCAGCTGGAAACGCAGTTTGTTATAATCCACACCCTGCGGCGAAGAAATCTTCTCAAGAAACAATGAGAGTTCTTAATGAAGCTATTGAGAAAGCTGGAGGACCTGCAACACTTATTACAACGGTAAAGACACCAACGCTAGAGTCTGGAAAAGCGATCATGGAAAGCAGTGATGTTCCGATTCTTTCAATCACAGGCGGAGAAGCTGTTGTGGCGGTTGCTATGAAGTCTGGAAAAAAAGTTATTGCGGCTGGTCCTGGAAACCCACCAGTTATCGTTGATGATACTGCTGATATTGCTAAAGCTGCTAAGGACATCGTTGATGGAGCTAGTTTTGATAATAACGTATTGTGTGTTGCTGAAAAAGAAGTATTTGCTTTTTCAAACATAGTTGATGATTTAGCGTCTAAAATGGTGAGTAACGGAGCATGGCAAATAAGCGGCGCAGATATTGATAAAGTTGTAAATACTGTTCTTATTCAAAAGAATGGGTCTTATATGATAAATAGAAAATATGTTGGAAAGCCAGCTGAGCAGATCTTAACTGATAGTGGAGTTTCATTTGAAGGTGATCCAAGATTGGTTATTGCAAAAGTGGATAAGAACCATCCATTTGTAAGAGTTGAAATGTTGATGCCTGTTCTTGGTATTTGTAGTGTTAGGGATATTAATGAAGCAGTGTATGAGGCGATTGCTGCTGAGCAAGGATGTCAACACTCAGCTATGATTCACTCAACAAATGTTAAAAACTTATCATTTGCGGCTAATGCACTTAATACAACGATTTTCGTTAAAAATGGCCCATCATACGCAGGACTTGGATTCACTGGTGAAGGGTATACAACACTGACAATAGCGACTCCAACAGGTGAGGGACTTACTAGTGCAAGATCATTTACAAGAGCTAGAAGATGTGTATTGCAAGGGGATTTTAGAATAGTTTAGTTATATATATTAGTTAATTTAAAAGAAACGCTAAAATAGATCAAAAAAAATTGATAAAAATGTTAAGGAGAAATGATTATGAAACAAGCATTAGGAATGGTAGAAACAAAAGGACTTGTAGGAGCAATTGAAGCTGCAGATGCAATGGTTAAATCAGCGGATGTAAATATTATTGGAAAGCAAAAAGTTGGATCTGGACTTGTTACAGTTATGATTTCAGGTGATGTTGGAGCTGTTAAGGCTGCAGTTGACGCTGGAGCTGCTGCTGCAAAGAGAGTTGGAAATCTTGTATCAGTACACGTTATTCCAAGACCAGATGGTGCACTTGATACACTTTTAGCACCAAAAAAAGAGGCTAAAAAAGTACCAGCAAAAGCGAAAGCTGCTACAAAATAATGTATACAGGTAAAGTAGTAGGATGTGTTGTCGCCAGCCATAAATATGAGTCGCTAGAGGGTATAAAGCTTATGGTGGTTGATGTTATTGACAAGGGGAAAAAAGTCAAAACTATTATTGCGGCTGATGCGACAAGGCAAGCTGGGCAAGGTGATTTTGTATACCTTATTGGATCAACAGAAGCTTCATTGTTGTTTCGAACACCTATGGTTCCAGTGGATGCATCTATTACAGGATTTATCGATACATATAATGAAAACTAAGTATCTTATTGATTGGTCTAAATAAAAAAATGAGTTATTAAGCATTTTTTAAGGCTTGAACATAGGAGCTTGATTAAGAGCACACTATAAACAATGAGCAAGAAAGCATGGGAAAATAGTTATGAAATTAGCTAGAGTTGTGGGTAATGTTGTTGCGACAGTAAAGGAAGAAACACATAATTCATATAAGCTTATGATAATTGAATATTTGGATGCAGATGGTATTGCATGTGGAGAAAGACAGATAGCTATTGATGCGGCTCATGCTGGTATTGGTGATGTTGTGATTGTCAATACTGATGGTGGAATAGCAAAGTCGATTTTGGATGATAAAGAGGTTATTGTAGATCTTACAATTTGTGGGATTATTGATCATATCTCATATGATGGTGAAATTAGGATTTTAGAATAATTGCAAATAAGAATTTTTAAGGATGGATTTATTAAGATGGACATTAATAAGATTGTTGCTATGGTAACAGAAGAAGTTAATAGGAATGTAAACGCTGGAGCACAAGCAACTGCATGTACAATTACAAGTGCAGGTGCAATTGCGCCAGCTGATCTTGCAAAGTATATAGAGCACTCAATGCTTAACCCTGATATCACTAGGGAAAAGGTAATAGCTGAGTGTAAGATTTCAAAAAAATATGGGTTTGGAAACATATGTGTAACACCATATTTTGTTAAAGAGGCATCTGAAATTTTGAAGACTTGTAACGTTGGAATCTGTGCACCAATTGGATTTCCACATGGTGCGGCTTCAACTCAAGCTAAGTTATGTGAGATTAAAGAGTGTGTTTCGAATGGTGCGACTGAATTAGATGTTGAGCTTAACATAGTTGCAATAAAGTCTGGCGAGTTTGATGAGGTAGCAAGAGAGCTAGAGCTAATGCTTGCAGCTGCTGGATATGGAATAAAGTTTAAAGCGATCTATGAGCAAGGCGTATTAAATGATGAAGAGAAGGTAAAAGTTCTTAATATTATCAAAGATAGTGGTGCTCCATATATTAAGATTTCTAATGCACTTACTGGTAAAGCGGCAACAACAGAAGATGTTGCTTTTGTTAGAAACATTGTTGGCGATGGCGTTAAAATCAAAATTGATGGTGGAATTAAAGATGCGGCTAGAGCAAATGTGATCATTGGAAGTGGAGCTGATAGAATTGGTTGTAGTGCTTCGGTTGCGATTGTTACTGGTTGCTAAACCAATATAATTTTGACACATCAGTGTAATAATCAAATATAGCAACAAGGAAAACTCATCTTATCATTAGGTGAGTTTTTTTATGCAAATAATTAGATAAATAGAAAAAAATTATTTATCATTGTATTATGAGCACTTTAGTGCTAAAATTTTATAATTGGGTCAAATTGTAATTTTGATTATAAAGAAAATAATTCACATATATATTAAATTTTAAAGTAACAATTTTTTTAAAAGTATGAATCTACATAAAATAATAAATAAGTGCAGTAATAGTCATTCGGATTTCTATTATTTTGCCATAATAATATCGATTTATAATATCATAACGGAGGAAAACAATGAAAAACATGAGATTATCAATGCGTTTATTTTTAAGCTTTGCAATAATTCTTTTATTGCTTATTGCGGTAGTTGGTTCTGAATATAATTCTATTAACAATCTAAAGTCTAGAAATGAAAAAATGCTCACAACAGTAAAAATCAAAGAAAATGCTGATTTAGCCAAGTCGTGGACGCTCGACTATTATGATACATTGTCAAGTATCTCGATATCTAACGTTGAATCTAGCTGTGATGCAATAACTATGACTAGTGACGATGCTTCTTCGATATTTAAAAAAGAGGAAGATTTGAATATCATAAAAGATATCAAAAGTGATGCTGTTGAATATTATAGTGAATTTAATGAATTTATAAAACTTGTTGATCAAAACGATGCTTATTTTAATGAAATGGTGAATAGTGTTAAAGGAATCTTGCTTGAGTTTGAAAGTATATCATTGGCTCAAGTACAAGATTATAATATTGTTATGAAAAAAGCAAAGATAAATATCGATAAAAGTGCTGTGACAGATTCTAATAGCAAAGTGCTAGATCCAAATAGTGTAGCAATTGATTTTGTAAGCATATATGAGCAGCAAAATGAATTGCTTGTGCAAATGGAAAATGAATATAACGAAGTTTTAAGGTCTAGTGAAGCTGTTTCTTCAATTCATACAATTATGACAAGTGAGCTAAGATATCTTAATAGCAAAGATAGTGAGTTTGATGATGCTGTTTATCAGAATATAAAAGATCTCAAGTCAAGCTGTACTTGGCTTAAAGAAAATTTTGATAGTGATAAAGATAAAACTTCGATAACTCGAGTTGAAAAGCGGATTGATGATTTTGTAGTTTCATACGAGGCATACAAAGAACTTCTTAGAGTCCAAGAAGATAAGAAAAAAGAATTGATAGCTATTATTGAAAAAATTGTGAATTCTTCGGATACTATAAAGTATGGACAAGAAGAAAAAATGGCAATGGATATTGCAAGATCGATAACTGTCTCTCTTTTTATTGGAATTATAAGTGTGGTTTTAGGCATTTTATTTGCCCTTTATATTACAAGAAATATTGTAAGTCAAATAACTAAAAACATCGATGGTCTTTCTAAATCATCAAACCGTTTAGAAAAGGCATCTGCACAATTGTCAGATGCAGGACAACAGCTATCAGAGGGATCTACTGAACAGTCTGCCTCAATTGAGCAAACATCAGCTACAATGAGCGAAACATCTACAATGGTAAAACAAACTGCAAAAAATACAGGTGAAGCTTATAACCTTTCTAAAGAAACGGAAAGCATGGGGCAAAAGAGTTTGTTGGAAATGGAAGAAATGATAAACTCTATGGATGAGCTTGAAAAATCTAGCAATGATATATCGAACATAATTAAAGTGATTGAGAATATTTCATTTCAAACAAATATGTTAGCACTTAATGCCGGTGTTGAGGCTGCAAGAGCTGGAGATGCTGGACTTGGTTTTGCAGTGGTAGCCGAAGAAGTTAGAACTCTTGCACAAAAGAGTGCAAAGGCTGCAAAAGATACTGTTGAAATAATTGATAGAAACATTCAGCTTTCAAACAAGAGTTCAGCAATTAGTGGCAAGGCAAATGATACGCTTGGTCAGATAATCGAAAAGGCTAAAGCTTCAAATATATTGATGGATGAAATATCAACTGCAAGCATAGAGCAAGCAAAAGGTACGGATCAAGTTGCAATTGCTCTTGGACAAATGGAAACAATTGTACAGAAGAATGCAGTTACAGCTGAAGAAAGTGCAGAATCTGCATCTGAACTCCAAGTACAGGCACAACTTCTTTCAAATATTATTGATGATTTGAATAAGATTATCACTGGTTCGAATAAAAAGGGAAGAAAAATTGCCAAGATAGAAGAGTTGGATTTTTCAGAAATAGTAACAAAGATTAAGCAAATTACATCGCATACTAATAAGCGAATAGATCCGCTTATTAAAAGTATAGATACGCATATAAAAAGCATGGTTAAAAAAGTATCCATTATTATAAAAAAAAGTGATGTGAAAGAATCAAAACCTTTAGAAAAAGAGCAAAAGGATGTTGATATAAATTCTAGTGAAGACGATATCCTTCAAGATGATGATGAGGCTTAAAAAAGTATAGAAAATTGATAAAACCTCTTATTGAAATGTTTACAATAAGAGGTTTGCAATCGAGATATTATTTTTCTCAATATTGAATTGCTCCATTTTGGAGAATACACAGAATTTGAAACATTTACAAGCAAATCAGCACTCGCGTTATTCAATTTTTGTTGGTAGAAAAAACGAACTATGCTAATTATTTTACGGCTTCTTTTAATGCTTGTGTAGCGGTTATCTCTTTTTTATAAACTGATTCAATTAAATCTTGATGTATATTTAAACTGAGCATCATCATTTCTAAAAGGTCTTCCAATTTATCCTGCGTCATATGTTCAACATCAGTTGCTAGATAAACGTACCGATAAGTGAGTTGTGCCGCATCATTAACTCCAAAATGTCCTAATGGTGTTAAGTTGTTAAGCTTGCTGAGCAACAGGTTGATTTGCTCATCTGCATGATCACCAATTTTTTTAGGATCGCCAAATGGTAGTATAACTAAAAATTGATACATTCTATAATATTCAAGCCCTTCTGTTAAAGGCACACACATAACATGGCAGTATCTATCCCTGTTTTTGTCATCTTTTTCAATTCCGAAAATAACTGAAGGTATACCTAAATAGTCTTCAGATTCTATGACTTCGCTATCATATTCAAGTTCTTTTAGGTATTCATTAATTTTTTGCATTAAAGTTTCATATTTTTTTAATTCTTGCATTGTAGATTACCTTTCTTTCATTGCATCAATGAGGTCTTTTTCGACTGAAGCTTGATTTTTGGTTAATGCAGTATGTAGCAAATTACGGGTGATTGCGCCTGTCATTTTATACATGTTTTCGACTCCATAATAATCTTTATTGATTTGCTCGTCGTTTATACTATAATCAGGCAGTCTTTTTGCTGAAGCTATAAGTGCTGTTGCATTACGTTTGTAACTTGCTTCTTTTGCTTCTGTGGTTTTATTTTTATTAGCGAAACGACCGCCTTTGTCGCGATATTTTTGCTTGAGTTTACGAGCACCAAAAAAACCTAATCGAACGCCGGTTGTTACTGAAGACATAATAAGTCCGCCGACAGCACCAACTCCTGATAGTGTCATTATGCCAGAAGTTACGTTTGCTAGATCAAGTCCAAGATTGAGCAGACCTCTTTTAAAACGCTTGTCTTCAATTTCTTCTAGGTCAAGTAGCAAAGAAAACTGCTTTTCATCTTCGTTTAAGCTGTCTCTATCTGTCTTAGTATGACCTTTAAGTTTTTTCTCATATGCTTTACGCGCTTTATATCTTTCTTTTGCTTGTTTTCTTTTATCTTTATTAAAAGTGAGATTTCTGCTTATAAAGCCTGATTTTTCCTTCATTGATGAATAACTTGTGCCTTCTTCGTTTTTTATGGTATCTTTTTTCTCGAGTTTACTACGCATATCTTTGCTCTTGCTTACATGCTTTCTGTTTTGAACCATAGTGACTGCTGTCCTAATAATATTGATACCACTGAGCACCAATCCTAAAGCAGGCGTATATTCTTTTGGTAAAAAGCCTTTACTGTTAATGCCGTCCATAACCTTATACATGTTGTTTATGCTGCCAAGGAAAGTTGTAAGAGAAGCCGCTAAACCGTATGATGTATCAAGGGATTCTTTTGCAATTCTTTTTTTGCCATATGCACCTGACTTTTTCTTTTCATGTATTTTAAATGCACCCTTAACTTTTTTAAACATGCCTACAATTTCTTTTAACATTCCAGCAACTTTAAGACCAGATCCAATACCAGCAGTTACTTGGGAATCTGTTGATTTTACGTTTGTTCCTTTAGGTGCATTTGCTTTTTTGTTTGCATTTTCCTGAAAAACACTAGAAACACGTGATGTTAAGCCACCGACAATATTTGTAGGTTTCATGACTTTCTTTTCAGTGTCATCGATTGATTTTTCTAAAAGACTCTGGTTATCATCTAAACGGCCTTTAGGTGCTGCTTTGATTGCTTTAACGTATTTAACAAAACCATTGCCAGGTTTTGAACCTTTGTATATTGTGTTAGGTTTAGTGACTTTTTTGGTTTGTTCAATATTGTTATTTTGCACTTCTTGTGTGTTATCGTTGGTTTGCTCGGTATTGTTATTTTGCTCTTTTTGAGTGTTATCGTTAGTTTGCTCGGTATTGGTATTTTGTACTTTTTGAGTGTTATCATTAGTTTGCTCAGTATTGTTATTTTGCACTTTTTGAGTGTTATCGTTTGTTTGCTCGGTATTGTTATTTTGCACTTTTTGAGTGTTATCGTTAGTTTGCTCAGTATTGGTATTTTCCAATTTTTGGGTGTTGTTGTTAGTTTCTTTAGTATTGGTATTTTGCACTTTTTTTGTGTTTTCGTTAGATTGTTCAGTATTGATATTTTCCAGTTTTTGAATGTTTTCGTTAGTTTGCTCAGTATTGGTATTTTCCAATTTTTGAGTGTTCTCGTTAGTTTTTTCGGTATTATTATTTTGCACTTTTTTTGTGTTTTCGTTAGATTGTTCAGTATTGGTATTTTCCAGTTTTTGAATGTTTTCGTTAGTTTCTTCAGTATTGTTGTTTTCTAGTTTTTGTATATCGTCATTGGTTTCTTCTAAAACAGTTTCTTTAGAAACCTTGGTTGTAGTGGGTTTAATTTCTGGTGCGACTTTTTTTGATTTTCTTTTAAATGGATTGCTAAATCCCCATCTGCCTTGTATAGGGCCTTGGGATCCGCTTTGTATAACGGTTTTATTATCTGATAATCCTGATATCTCTTTGCCAGATGCGGCCATTTTTCCCTCAACATCAGCACGATGTTCGAGTTCAGGAGAAATTACAGCATTTAAACCGTTGCCTTGTGGCGCATCAACCTCGCCTTTTTGTTGTGAAACAACATGCGAAAGCTCATGTCCGATAAGTTCTTGTCCAGAAGTTGTATTTGGTTGAAATTCACCTTTAGCAAAATTTACTGTATTTCCAGAAGCATATGCTTTTGCACCGATAGAATCAGCATGTTCTGTTTCGTTTAACTTTACATTGACAAAGTCGGCATTAAAAGAATTCTCCATATTACTTTTAAGGTTTGAAGGCATTGAAAGAGGTTTCTTGTTATAAGATTTAGGATCTGATTTAGTCATAAGTTTTGTAGCGGCTAAGTTTCCTATTTTAGAGGCGAATTGAATTGAGCCAGAATAAGAAGTATTACTACTGGTTGATGTAGAGCCGTTACTTTTAGATTGTGTATTTGAATGCTGATTGACTATTGAAGAAGGTTTTTCACGTTTAGTATCTCTCATTAGTATATCTCACTTTGCATTATATTTTTATATTACCACTATTAGGAAATGTTGTAAAGTATGGATCATAGGTTTTGATTAAAATTATAAATGAAGCATAAAAAATATTACTTTTGTTCATATAGCATTGGAATAGTTGGCAATTAAGTTTTCTTTTTTATTGCAAAAATTGTATAATAGTGTTAAATCAAAAAAACATAAATTTTAATAACACAAACAAACGATTAGTTGGAATTAAAACTGATAAAGAAACGAACTTATTTACTAAAATAAAAATAATGGAGTAATCGGTATATGCTTGATCGTATTGAAAAAAAAGGTGAAAGACCAAAAAAAAAGTTTGAAGCAAATGATAAGAAAGATGAAAAACGCAAGAAGATGCAAAATAGTTTGATGAACGTGGTTTCTGGTGGCATTCATAAAAACAAAGACCCCATGTATTATTTGAGCGAATGCTTTTCAAATGCTTTTGATTATAATGGTTTATCTTTAGATGTATCGAGTATGGACAGACTCTTTGGTAATAATTCGGAGGGGTTAAATACTCAGCGGCTTAAACAGTTTCAAAAAACAGCATTTAAAAATGGAACGCTAGCAAGTTCAATATTGGAAAATGAAGGAACGGTCGTTCTTCAAGCTGCATTAAAACAAAGTGCGTATTTATCAAAAGGTGTTCCAAAAGAAAAACAAAAAAATGTTTTGAATGTTGCAAAAACATATCAGGTTCGAAATGGTCGTGAAAAAGTAATGTTTAACAAAAATGAAACTTTGAGTGCAGTGGGGATGGTTATAGATGCAACAAAATCAGCCAGTCAAGTGCTTGAAGGGATTAAATTGTCTTGTGAAAAAGCAGAAACATTTGATACAAATACGCTTAGGGGTGTATTTCCTTTTTTATTTGATGAAGAAAAGCAAGTGTTGGATAATTTGGAAGTTGTAAAGAATAAAATGAAAAAAAACAATGAAAATAATAGTGAAGAATATCAGTTGGTGTTATTGCAGATGCAGAAAATTACTGCGGTTAGACAGAAAAAAGAATCATTAAAAAAACAATTTTTGATGTATTTAGATACCCTAATACAAAATGCAAAAAAAGCAATTTCAAGTTTTGAAAAGCCAGGAATTGTGGATGAGATTTGGTCAGATGATGATTCACAAAAAGATGATCAAGATGATGATAAGGATTCGCATGACGATGAGCAAGATGGTAAGGATATTGAAAATGACGAACAAAATGAAAAATTCAAAGAATAATGGGATAAATAGTCGATTTTAAAAGTGAAATTCGAGTATATATTGGTGAAAAATGTATAATTGTGTTTACACGATTTTGGTAAAATGCTATAATTGGCATATGTCGTAATGAGATATACATTTTTAATAAATGATGGGGATGATTTTGTATACGAACGAAAAAAACACCACCATTGACAAATCAGAAAAAAATAAGGATTTAATACTTGGGCGTAAGAATGATCCTAGTAATAATATACCTATGCATGCAATGCGTGCAAATACAATAGATAACGCTTTTTCTAGTAATAAATTATCTTCTTCAAAAGAAAGATTATTTAATGGAACAGTAGGAAATAGTAATTTAAACAGAATCATTGGAAATAAAAATAATGAAAAAATTCGCATTCCGCAGTTTCAAAAAGAAGAGGTTGCACCGTTTTCATCTAAAAGTTCATCTTTAGGTGATATAAATATTCCAGAATTTGATTGAGAAAAAATATGAAAAAAAGCATTGTAATAAGAGAGGTTAATCGATTACTTAAATCTAAAGGGATTGAAGCGGCTTTTAAAGGCGATAAGATACAATTTAATGTCTGCAATGGTTTGATTGAATGGCAATCAATAATCAATTTACATAAATATAAAATTGCTCTTTTTGCAAGATATCCACAAAAAGAGAGTGAGTCAATAATTACAGAGCAAATGGTTGAAAAAAAAGCAGTATTGTGCAATAAAATCAATCAAACGCTTGGTAATGGATGTATGCTTACGGATGATCGTGGTTTTGTTTTATATAAACAGATTATTACATTTACAAGTGAGATGGATGTAAGCCAACAGGTTTTTAGTGCGTTGGAAGAACAGACCTTTGTGATGATGAAGTACTGGAATCTATTTGTCGAATAATTTTGAAAACAATTTTTTAGCGTGTTAATGTGCTGAAAAAGTAGCAACATATTTGTACACAATAACATAATTATAATGAAATGAAAGGAGGATCTGACCTAGTATATTTCGGGTCAGAAAGCAAACATGCCAGAATATTTATCCCCTGGAGTATATGTGGAAGAGTTTGATTCAGGTGCTGTACCTATGGAGGCGGTTAGTTCTAGTACGGCAGGATTCATTGGAGTGGCCGAAAAGGGTATTGTGAAAGGTAAACCACAACTCGTAACAAGTTTTGCTGATTATCAACGTATGTATGGTGGGTATTTATCCGAAGCCAAATATGGAGATTTTCGTTTTTTACCGTATGCTGTGGAACAGTTTTTTCAAAATGGAGGTGCTAGAGCTTTTGTAATGCGTGTTGCACCAGAAGATGCGAAGGTTTCGCAAGCGACAGTGGCGAACATGCTTACATTTACTTCAGCAAACCCAGGATTGTGGGGCGATTCAATTCGTGTAATCATCTCTCCTGCAAGCAAAGCTAAAACACAGGTTTTTGAAAAACAAGCATCCAATATTTTAAAAGTTAAGTCATCTGATGGATTCAATGCAGGTGATGTTGTTGAATTTATGGATGGGGAGAATTTAAGTTACAATACTGTTAAAAACTCTCAAGACAATATCGTTACATTTGAAAATGAAGTAGAATGTGATGTTGTAGATGCTAATCTTCGTCCTTCAAAATATATTAGAACATCAGAAGTTAATGTTGTTGTAAAATATGGCGAAGCTATGGAAGAATATAGTAATTTATCATTTAATGATGCGGCTCCAAACTTTGTAGAATCACGTATGCAAAAGTCGAGCTTAGTTAAAGTATCTTATGCTTCAGCTGGTTCTGCTGAAGGTGAAGAGGCAAGTGCTGAACAACCTGAATTTGGAAAGTCTACATTGTTTGATTATTTAGGTGGAGTTGATGGACGTATTGTTATTGGTCTGGACAGTGGTTCGGACGGTAATATACGTGGAATGAATGCAGCTGATTATATGGGAACAGATAAAGGGCCTGGAAATCGTACAGGTATCCACGCATTCCTAGAAAACACGGTTGTAAGTATAATGGCTGTTCCAGGGATTACAGATCCTGATGTACAGCTGGCTTTGATCGCGCATTGTGAAAACTTAAAATCTCGTTTTGCTGTGCTTGATATACCAAAAGACAGCACAAAAGTTGATGAGTTGCTTGAACATAGAGATATTTTTGATTCAACTTATGCGGCAATCTATCATCCGTGGTTGGAAAGTTTTGATCCTCTTGCAAAGAAAAGTGCACATATCCCTCCATCAGGAGCGATGATTGGAATTTATGCAAGAACAGATAATGAAAGAGGTGTTCATAAAGCTCCTGCAAATGAAGTAGTTAGAGCATGTACTGGACTTTCTACGTCATATAACAATGCAGAGCAGGATTTACTTAATCCGAACGGCGTAAACTTGATTCGCGCATTCACTGGACGAGGTGTAAGGGTTTGGGGTGCAAGAACGCTTAGCTCGAATGCACTATGGAAATATATAAATGTACGTCGTTTGTTTATTTATACTGAAGAGACGATTCGTGCAAATACAAACTGGGTTGTGTTTGAGCCTAATAGTGAAGTTTTATGGTCAAGGGTTAAACGTACGATTGAACTTTTTCTATCTTCTTTATGGAGAGCAGGCGCATTAGCTGGAACTTCTCCATCAGAAGCATACTTTGTTGATATTGGACCATCCACTATGACTCAAGATGACATAGATAATGGAAGATTGATTTGTAATATTGGTATTGCTCCTGTGAAACCAGCTGAATTTGTAATATTCCGTATTACACAACATACAGCAGAAGCAGGCGGCGAATAATATTAATTGTTTTTAAAGCTTATAAATTAAATATTTATAAGAATATGAAACACTAAAATTAACAGTATACTTTATGAAAGGATAAAAGAAAATGGCTGATATACATTACCCGTATAGAACGTTTAGGTTCGAAATCGAAATTGATGGAATCACAAGAGGTGGTTTTTCAGAGGTTGCTGGTTTCGATTTAAATATTGACGTTGTTGAATATAGAGAAGGAAATGACTTGCGTAACACTCCAAGAAAATTACCTGGTCTTACTAAATACAGTAACATCACATTAAAGTGGGGGTTGACTGGAGATTTTGAATTTATTACTTGGATATATAGTGTGGCAGCTTCTGATCAAGCGCCACCAACTGGTATTGAGCGTAAGCAAATTACCATAAGGTTAATCGATGACGAAGGAAATCCAGGTCCTGAATGGCAAATTATCAATGCTTGGCCTTGCAGATATTCTATACCAGATTTCAATGCACTTAGTGCTGAGATTGCTGTGGAGTCTGTTGAGTTTGCACACGAAGGATTGAACCGTATTGATAGCGGTGGAGATGCTGGACCACCGTCAGAGATATAGTACGAGTTTTAATTTTACTAAATAAATTTTTATTAACAAAGTATGGCAAATTATTTTTATATTATTTGTCATGCTTGTTATTAAATATGGAGAAGTGTTTTTTTCATAGAAAATTCGTAGTTTAATCATGTTTTTGATAGAGTTTATGATTTAAAAAGGAGAAAATGAATAGTATGCAAACAGAATTTGAATTTGCTTTACCAAAAGGATTTGTGGACGGTGAAGGTAACTTACATAAAAAAGGGACAATGAGATTAGCAACAGCGGCAGATGAAATTCTACCATTGAGAGATCCAAGAGTGCAACAGAATTCTGGATACCTTTCCATAATTTTGCTTTCGAGAGTGATTACAAAACTGGGTACGCTTCCATCTATTTCAACAAAAACAATAGAAAATTTATTCACGGCTGATATTGCGTATTTGCAGGACCTATATCAAAGGATTAATATTGATGATCTACCAAGTTATAAGCTTGAATGTCCAAAATGTGGTGGAAAATTTGAGGTGCCTCTGGATTTTTTCAATCTATAGGGCTTGTTCTTTATCCTGTGGATAGGCTCTATGAAGAAATGGCATTTTTGGGATACTACATGCATTGGTCAAGAAATGATCTTTTAGATTTAGATCATAAGGAACGTAGAAGGTGGTGTAAAGAGCTTTCTACTATAAATAAGAAGATGAGTGGAACTTCTGATAATATTTTTGATGTGTAACGAGACAGTATATCAAGATTTATTATTTTATAAGGAAGGAAGATAATAGACATGCCAGATGAATTATATAAATCCTTTAAATTTATTGTAGAGATAGATAATATGCCAGCGGCAGCCTTTACTAAGGTTTCGGGATTTGGTGTTAGCGTTGATAGAGTTCAATATCGAGCAGGAAATGAGCTGCTCACTACGACAACGGGTGTGCCTACTTTTACTCAGTATGAAAACATTACGTTTACAAGAGGTATTATTGATAATTTAGATCTTATGGATTGGATGTTTACATTAGCCTCGACTGCTGATCTGCCACCGACTTTAGTAAACGCAAAACGCGATCTTACGATAGTCTTGTTGAAAGATGATGGAAGCAGAGGAACTGAGTGGCAAATTACAGGAGCAACTCCAGTTTCATATAAAATTAACGATCTTGATGGTCTTGGTGGAGATTTAGCTGTTGAATCTTTAGAGGTTTCAATTGCAGGATTCAAACGTGTAAATCCAGCACCTACTACTTAATTTTTTGATGGAGTATTAAAATGAGCATTTTAGAATCAAAAGGAGAAGCTTCAATATTTTTCGCAGTTCGCATAGGTGCGGATTTGTTAGGAAGCTTTTTGAGCGTTTCTGGAATCACGCATGAGATTGATATGCATACTTTTAATGAGGGCGGAAGAAATACGGGTCCTCTGTTTTTCCCGAATGGACCGACACAGCAAAAGTTGATACTCGAAAGAGGTGTTGTTAACTTGAGTTTTTATAATGCGTGGATGGCAGCGGCACTAACAGGATCATATACAAAATTGTTTGGATCGATTGAAATGTATAATTCAGCAAACACGCTTGTGCATCTATGGACATTGTCTGAGGTTTATCCAGTAAAGATAGAAGGTCCAGTTTTTAATTCTACAAAAGGTGACGTTGCAACAGAAAAGATTGAAATCCTACATACCGGCATTTTACAGGTTTTTTAAGTCGTATAAAGATTTTTAGTTAGGTGTAATTAGAAATGAAGAATATAGCACACATAAAAAATCATAAACTCACAATTAGCCAACTTGAAAAGATTAAAAGTATGGATGATTTGACTTTTAAAACGTCTGGGTTGGAAGAATTTTCTAATAAACTAACAAAGAAACTATTAGGCAGAACTAACAATGTATGGCGTAATTTTACGCTTGAATACTATGATGAACAAGGTTCTGATGAGCTAGAAAAAACAAATACAATTGTAAACCAAAAGATTTCTTTTGATGTTTCACTGATCATTGAAGGTCAAAGCGAAGAAAAAGGTACGTCACGAAATTTAGAACATCAAAGCATAAACAATCAAAATACGAAAGAAATATATAAGTCAAGCAAAGAATTATCAAATTATTGGAATAAAGTTGAAAACACTTTTCTTGGCAATTCATATAAAAAATACAACTATAATAGTTTGACAAAAAGCTCTTATAATGTCCCAAGTTTATTTTTAAAAAATTCATCACATATCTCTAATAATTCGAATATGAATAGTTATTTTGAAACGAAAAATCAAAATAATATATTTAGAGGGTTTTCTCAAAAAAAGGAAATGTTTGAGAGTTATCAGGATCAAATTTTTTCTTCAATTGAAAATAGTATTAAAAATAAAGTCGTATCTTTAACGCGTAATTTTTTAATCAGAAATTTTTCTTTTTTTGATAAAACTGTATTTAAAACAAATTCTTCTAAAACAGATAAAATCAATAACTGGCATATTCAAAAAATCAATGAGCAAAGTAATATGCAGTTGCTTAACAATAAACAAAATATAAATAATTTATTTGCCGATAATTTGATTCAATATTTGAATATGCAAAATAGCGAGTTGTCGTTTGATGATAATAATGAACAAAGTAATCATACGATTAATAATCTATTACGATCATCAAATATTGGTGAAAGCTTTAATACGATAGTAAATTCGATTGTTAAATCATATTCAAATAAGTTTAAAACAGCAAGCCAGAATATAAGTGTGCTATACAAGGATGAAAATAGTGCAACCAACAATAAATTAAAAAAAGAAAATAAACTTAATGCGAGTCCAAGAATAAAAATAGAGCAAAGACAAGGGCTTCATAGTTTTCATGATGGAGTTAAACGAGTAAAAGATATAGAAACGTTTGCAATAGAAAGTTTGCAATATTTAGATGATAATACTGATCAAATAGACCAACAACAATCAAGCGAAATAAGCAGTATAATTACTAACCTTGTAAGTTTTGTATATAAAAATGTTGGTGAAGTAACTAATATTGATTCGCTAGTAAATTCATATGTAGATAGGCTTAGTAGTTCGAGTCAGAATATAAGTGTTTTGTATAATGATAGTATTAATTACAAAATGAAAAATGTGCAAAAAGGGATATTTAAAAACGAATATGCAATAACTGGACTTATTCAAAGAGCTATGCCTCAAAGCGTGAATGGACAAAATGATAAAGTAATAAATGATCGATTAACAAACCAAATTACCAGCACGCATCAGTTGATTGATAGCGAAAATAAATTTAGAAGTATCGAAATGTTTGCGCGAGAAAGCTTGCAGTATTTGGACGAAAATAAAGACCAGCTAGGCGAGCAACAGACGAACGAGATAAGTGGAATAATAAACAACCTGATCAGCTCTGTTAATAAAAGCAATAGTCAAACTGATTTGAACACGTATGTCAATACGTATGTGGATAGGCTTAGCAGTACGAGCCGAAACATAAGTGTTTTGTATAATAATGAGAACCATTCGCGCATAAACAATGTGGACGGGGCTTTTGGCGTTGATGGAAAAGGAACGAGAAGTGCTGGGCAACGTGCAAGCTTGAATAAAGCGGCGCAGACAAGTGGACAAAGAGAAGATGAACAAATAGCGAGTGGACGAGTAATTAGCAAGTTGATTACAAATACACAAAGGATAAGCGATAGAGAGAATAGTCCAAGAAGTATCGAAATGTTTGCACGAGAAAGCTTGCAGTATTTGGACGAAAATAAAGATCAGCTAGGCGAGCAACAGACGAATGAGATAAGCGGAATAATAAACAACTTGATCAGCTCTGTAAATAAAAGCAATAGTCAAACCGATTTGAACACGTATGTCAATACGTATGTGGATAGGCTTAGCAGTACGAGCCGAAACATAAGTGTTTTGTATAATAATGAGAACCATTCGCGCATAAGCAATGTGGACGGGGCTGTTGGTGTTGATGGAAAAGAAACGAGAAGTGTTGGGCAACGTGCAAGTTTGAATAAAGCGGCTCAGACGAGTGGACAAAGAGAAGACGAACAAATAGCGAGTGGACGTGTAATTAGCAAGTTGATTACAAATACACAAAGGATAAGCGATAGAGAGAATAGTCCAAGAAGTATCGAAATGTTTGCACGAGAAAGCTTGCAGTATTTGGACGAAAATAAAGACCAGCTAGGCGAACAACAGACGAACGAGATAAGCGGAATAATAAACAACCTGATCAGCTCTGTTAATAAAAGCAATAGTCAAACTGATTTGAACTCGTATGTCAATACGTATATGGATAGGCTTAGTGTTAAAAGTCAAAACATAAGCGCCTTATATAATGATAATAGTAGTATGCATATGAACAATGTACAAAAACAATCAAGATCAAATGCGTTGGAATTGCCTAAAATTGCATTAAGTAGTATTGTTCAAAATATGAGTAGGCAAGAAAAGAGTAGCGGAGCTTTACGAGATCAAATGGTAGACATGCAAGGTTCGGTCGCACAAGAAAACAGTATGAGAAATATAGATTTATTTGCACGAGAGAGTTTACAGTATTTGGATGAAAATAAAGACCAATTTGGCGTGCAACAAGCAAGTGAAATGAGTAGTATAATAAATAATTTAGTAAATTCAGTGAATAGAAATGATCGAAGTAGTCATAGACAAAATGATGTAAATTCTATTATGCATTCATATATAAATAAAATTAGTCGTTCGAGTCAAAATATAAGTGTTGTCAATCAGGCTTATCAAAATAGTAAAGCAAGAGCGACGCAGTTGATACAAAAAATGGGTGAGCGATTGAATAGTCCCACATCTTCGTCAGCAAATAGTATAAGCGAAAGTGATATGCGGTTACAAAACATACGTGTAAATACTGAAAAAATAACGAATTTGTATGATGAAAGTGAATCAATGTTGAATATGTCAAAAATAGAAACGTATAAGTACCAAAGTCAAAATCAACTGATTCATGCACAAGACAACACTAGTGAAAACGGAAATAATCTAAGTGGATTTAAGACAACAAATGTAGATAAAGTTATAAATTTAAGCAATACAAATATAAAAAACATGGCAAATAAGACCATCAATCTGATAGAAAATATGGACAAAATGACGACTTTGATGACTAATAGTTTAGACAACAATAGTGTAGAGCAAATGCCTGAAAAGATTACGCTAAAAATGATATTGGATTCAGCTGAAAAAGCGTCAAGTGGTAAATCAACAGGTGGTTTAAAATCAATGTTATCTGTACCTGCGGATATTGTTATGTTTGCACCGCCAGCATATATGACACCATATGGTGTAGACCCAAATGCATTGGGAAAACGGCCAGCAGAAAAAGCGAGTCCAAATCGATTAATGCCAGCAAACCAAACAAGGCAAACAGATAGTGCGGATGGTTTTGGTTCATTGAACAAAAAAGCTGGTAATGATATAATGAATATGGCAAATAAAGCTAGGAGTCATCAGTGGAATTCTCCTAATAATTATAGATATACACCGCCTGATATGGTTATGAAAAACAACGGTAATAATGATGAAAAAAATGCAATGTCTCAGATGAATAATTTAAAATCTATAAATCAAGAGATGAAAAAAAACACTAAGATTTTGGCAAAAGCTTCAGCAACAGAGCTTTCGGCAAACCAAATGAAGTCAATCGTTGATACAGTTTATCAAAAGTTTGAGAAAAGAATGTCGAGGGAATTGAAAAAACGCGGATAGAAGATGGTTAATAGATTTTTTAAAGAGGTGAAAGTTTTATGTTAGCAACAACATTGGCGTTAAAAAAAGCAGTACTTGAAACAGAGACTAATATAAAAATACCTGTATTGTTTAATCCAGACGAATATAAGATTTCAAGAACAGCAAAATACTCATCGCATAGTATTCCTGGGCTAGATATTCCAATTGCGCAGTTTGTACATGGTAGTGCGGATATGTTGGAAATGAACCTTTTTTTTGATACTATGGCAGCGCCAGAAGGTGGAAAGGGTAAGACTAAATTAGATCTTGTTAAAACAAGCTCTCTTCCAGAAAACAAAAAAATAGATGTTAGAAAATATACGCAACAAGTATATGCGCTTATGGCTGTGGATGGTGATTTGCATGCACCTCCTATTGTTACATTTAAATGGGGTAGCCTTTCTTTTAAAGGGTTTATTATTGCGGTTGAACAGAAATTTACAAAGTTCACGTATGAAGGTGTTCCAGTTCGTGCGATGCTTACTGTAACTTTTCAATCAAGTGAAAAAATGGATGCACAGTTAAGGAATGCTCCAAGAAATTCACCGGATAGAACTAAATTTAAGGTAGTAAATGAAAAAGATATGCTGTGTACTTATGCGTATGAAGAATATGGTACATGTGGGCAGTGGCGAGAGATAGCCAGAGCAAACGGGATTGAAAACCCAAGATTGCTTAAAAGCGGAAAGACCATTAAGATACCAGCAATATTATAAGACTATTTAAATTTTTAATAATTAGTCGATAAAAATTTTTATTGGAGGTGGGGAATTGGGCGAGTCATATGAAAGTTTATATACGAAACATAAAGCTTTTAGAGCACCCTCCGCTAAAATTTTAGTTGATAAAAAAGAAATTGATCGGGATAAGATCAATATAATATCAATTGTAGTGAGTGAATCGGCACTAAATGATAAATCTGGAATTTGTGATATTGAGATTAGTGATGTTTTTGATACAAAGACATCGAAACTCAATGAGAAGGTTAAGTCTACATTTGTTGTAGATAAACCAATTGAGATACAAATGGGATATGCTAGTACAGAATGTGTTTTTTATGGACTAATTTCTGGTGTTAAACTAAATTTTTCATCATCTGATGGGTCTGGCGTAATAATGTCTGTTCAAGGGGTGGATGGGAAAGGTATTTTAAAAAAAGCGAAGGAATGTAGTGCTGAAAATAATCCTTCAACGAATGATGTAGTAAAAAAGCTTCTTACTAATTGTACAAGTGCTAAGGCTGCAAAAAAAATAGAAGTCGGTCAGCTTATGAATTTTGAAACACCGCTTAGGCAGAGTAAAACTACGGATAATGATTTTTTAGAAGAAATAGCAAAATATACGTTGAGTAATTACTATATGAGTAGAGGCACAGCATTTTTTAAAAATGCTTTATCAAAAGTGGACAAATGTATCTCATTAGAATATGGTAAATCCCTTATATCGTTTGAACATGAAATAAGTATGGATAATCAGGTAATAAGTGTTGAAGTTACGGGTGTTGATTTAACACAAAAAAAAGTAACAGGTAAATCGACTGATATAGGTATGGCAGGCAAAGGCAAGTGGGCAGGGCAAATATGCAAACAGGATGATAGTCTTGAGGAAAGCGTTGATGTTCAATTGGCTACTAGTGAGGATTTGGCAAAAAAAATTGCAAAGGCACTGCTTACATGGAAAGCTATGAATCTTGTTAGATGCAAAGGTACATGTATTGGATTGCCCGAAATTCAAGTAGGAAAATGGATGCAAGTTGAGGGTATGAGTGATTATATAGATTCAGAATATTTTATAACAGATGTGACTCATATATATGATGAGAATGGATATATAACGAAATTTAACCTTAAGGGAGCAAAAAAACCGAAATGATAGATATTTATGATGGACTCTCATCTAAAGATGACAATATAAATAAGAGATATGGTGTTGACTTAGCAAAGGTTACAAACATTAAAGACCCAGATTCACTTAATAGGATAAAATGTAAAAGAGTAATTGCTGAGGATGATGAGGGTGAAACGGATTGGATGTATATTTGCTCTCCAATGGCAGGAGCAGGTCGCGGTATTCAGATGATACCACAGGTTGGAGATTTGGTGTTGCTATCATATATGGATGGTGATATCCACAGACCGTTTGCGATTGGATCTTTGTGGGTGCAAGATGTTAAGCCGCCATATAAAGTCGAAAATGGTGTTAATGAGAATTTTACGATTAAATTGAAATCAGGTTCAGAATTGTTTTTTAATGAAGAAAAGGGTAAAGAGCTTATTAAACTTAAAACGCCAAAGGGTAGTCTTTTAGAGATAAATGATGATAAGCAAACCGTTTTAGTTAAAGATAAAAGTAGTGGAAATAAGATCGAAATAAACATTAAGACTGGATCAATTAGCATGAAGGCTAAAAAGAAAATTAAGCTAGACGCAGGTGGTAAAGCAAAAATTGAACTAGATGGGACAAAAGGTACTATAAAATTGGATGCTAAAACAGGAGTGACGATTAAATCGACCAAGTTGGATAGTGATATTTCGGGGATGGCAAAGATTAAAGCTGGAGGGCAACTTAGCCTAGAATCTGGTGGAGTTGCACAAGTAAAAGGATCGTTAGTCAAGATAAATTAATGTGACGTAAAAAATTGCTTTAAGGCGGTAGATAAATGGACAGTTCAAGCAAATCATTTTTAGGAAAAGGAGTGGCTTTTCCGTTTAATGTGGACAAATCGACAGGGAAAATTAATATGGCTGTGTTTGAAGAAGATATCAAGCAGTCTATCAATATTATCTTGCACACATATATGGGTGAAAGAGTGATGCGCCCTACTTTTGGCTCGCGTTTAGAGGATTATTTGTTTGATGAGAATACAAAGGAAACAGCTTATGGTATTCAAAATGAAGTTTTTAAAGCGTTGGTAAAATGGGAGCCTAGAATAACTGATGTTAAAGTTGAAGCTGAGCTTGAAACTGAAAAAAGCAGAATTGTTTTGAATATAGAATATCTTGTAAGGTCAACTAATAATATGTTCAATGTGGTTTATCCTTTCTATACACTTGAAGGTACAGGATCAGAGGAATTTGAGCGATGAAAAACATGCCGATTCTTGACCCAAGAGATACAAAGGACATCTTGGATCAAATAAAAAAGAAAGCAGAAAACTATACACCTGAGTGGAAGTTTGACGAAAAAAACATGGACGCTGGAGTTGCTATTGCCAGTATTTTTGCTAATATGTTTTCTCAAACTTTAGATAGGTATAACGATATATTATACAAAAATTACATTGAGTTTTTGAACCTTTTAAATGCGCGTCAAAAACCAGTAACACCAGCCACAGGGTATGTTGCTATAAATGTTGCAAAAGGAATGTCAAGACCAGTTGAGCTTGAAAAAGACACTGTTTTTTTTCATGATAGTGCTGATAAAGATAGAATTATATATCAAAGTGATGAGACGATTTTTGCGGTTGACGCAGATATAAATAGCATTTTTTCGGTTGTTCCTTCGAAAGATGCGATAGCAAAAGTGGATATAAATAAGAAATATTTTGAAGTGTTTAATGTTGAACCAGAGGACAACCTTCAAATACACAGCTTTGAATTAATACACAGTGAGGCATTTGATGTTTCTGTTCCATGCACGATAACTGTTGAATTATGTCATAATATGGATTATATCGCACAGCTTGCGGCACAAAGATTATCAGATCGTAATTTTGCAAGGTTTGAATATTTTGATGGTGAAAAGTATATTGAGTTTAAAAATGTGACTAGTGAAGGCAATAAAATATATATCGAGAAACCAAATTTTGATGCGATGATTTATGATAAAGACTTAGAACCGGAACCAGAATCAGAATTTGAAAATTATGCAATAAGATGTGTAATGCAAAAATTTGACAATGATGCATCGCTTGAGATTAGTGCAATTAAAGTTGCAACTAAATTGAATCAAGGTGAGTATATTCATGCGGATTTACTGTACTTAAATGATACTGCTTTAGAAATAGCAGCTGGTGCTTATTGTTTTGACGAACAGATGACAATTTATGATGATTTTTATATTGGATTAAAACAAGTATTCAATAAAAGAGATGCTCAAATAGTTATGGAATTGGATATGGCATCAGTTATCAGACAGTCTGACCAGCAGCAGGAGCTATATGAGTTTAAGAAAAAGATGGTCATTGATAAAAGCGATAATAAAAATGAAATGATTAAAAAGTATATTTCAAAAGTGATATGGGAGTACTTTAATGGAATCGGTTGGACAAACCTTGAGGTGCAAGGTGATGTTAATCCGTTTGATTTAAACTGTGATGGGATAAAAAGAATAACCTTTATTTGTCCATCTGATATTGAACAAACAGTTGTTGGTGCATCAGAAAGCTTCTTTATAAGAGCAAGAATCGCACGGATTGAAAACGCTTATGATATCTATGCAGTGACAATAATGCCGCTGATAAAGTCGGCTAGGTTTAGCTATGAGTACAAAGATACAAAGTTTATTCAAGGAATATCTGGAAGTAATAATCTTAATGAATATGAAATTTTCGGCATTAAAGAGGCGATGAGCAATTTTGTTCTTTATAAACCTATTGAAGATATAAATCCTGCGTTATATTTATGCTTTGATTTACCAGTTTGGGGATATCCACTAAATATGTATTTTGAAATGGTGGGTACTGTACATGAAGAAAGAGCTTTATGTCTAGAAGTTTTTGATGGTGTTAAATTTGTACGTTTAAAAATGGTTTCAGAAATAAAGGGCTTTAAAAAAAGCGGTTTGATTTCTGTTTTTGCACCAGATATTATGAAAAAAACAATGATGTTTGGTCAAGAGGGGTATTTTATGCGTATTTGTGATATGAATAATCAATGGAATATCAATTCATATCCGAAGATTGGGAAAATAATTTTAAATGCTGTTCATATTACGCAAAGAGAAATTTCACCCGTGCAGTATTTTTCAACCCTTATTCATGATGCGTCAAAAGAGATTGTTGTTGATGATATTCCAATCTTGGATTGTGATGTATGGGTGGATGAGATTAACAGTATTGCATCACCTAAAAGACAAGAAATGATTGAAAAGATACCAGATGATATAGAAGAAATTTATTCAGATGATATGCAGCTTATAAACTTTTTTGTTCGCTATAATCAAACAGATAATTTAGCAAAACACGGCGAGAGTGATAGGGTATATGAGGTTGATGGAGAAACAGGTAGAATAAGCTTTGGTGACGGTAATAATGGATGTATCGTTCCTCAAGGTGATGATAATATAAAGGTAATACATTCCTTTGGTGGTGGAGCTAAAGGTAATATTATGAAAAATGAAATGACTGGGATTCAAACAGTACAAGCTGGGATTACAGGTATAAATAATTTTGTTCCTATGTGTGGTGGTAATGATCTTCAAAGCGTTCAAGTGGTGGAAGAGCTTGGCGTAAAAAGATTAAAACATAGAGCAAGAGCAGTTACAGCGAGTGATTTTGAATGTCTTATAAAAGAAGAATTTTCACAAGTTAAGGATGCAAAATGTTTTCCTAATACGGATAAATTTGCACAAGAAAACAGCGGCTATGTTACAGTAGTTGTTCTTACAAGTGGCTATACGCATGAAAACCATACACTTTCTATGTGTCAAAGAATGAGGGATTATATTTGTGAAAGATGCGATGGTGCTTTGGTGGATGAAAAGCTTACGATTATGCCAGCTCAAGTCATGACAGTAAACGTTACAGCATACGTGGAATTGGAAGTTTTAGGACAAGCTGCTGCAACAGAAAAAGAGATTATTGATTATGTAAATCAGATGTTAGATCCTTTTTCTAATGAGAATAAAAGTGGGATAGGAAGTATTCCAGATATATCTGATTTTTATAATAAGATCAAGCGTATCAAAAATGTACAGGCGGTTAATAATGTTCTTTTGGAAGGAAGTTATTTTGATCATAATGTTCAAAAAGTTGTTGCTTTGGATGTATATTCAAAATATCTTTTTGCGGTTCCTAAGAGTGGAAAGCATATAATACATATTTAGTACAATTGGAAAAAATCGTTTAAAGTAAGGGGAATAAAGTGTTAAAAGTACCAAATTTGGATGACCAAACGTTTGAAGACATTATGCATGAAGCGATTGCTCAGATTGCATATGTTTATCCTGAATGGACAGATCATAACTCCCATGATCCTGGGATTACTTTGCTTGAGCTTTTTTCTTGGTATAAAGAAATGCAACAGTATCATTTAAATGCATCCACGCTTCAAACACTTGATATGTATTTAAAATTATTAGGGCTTTATAGAAATGACATTAAACCAGCACAAGCGGATATCTGCTTTTATAATATCGATAAACCATTTGATATTAAACAAGGCGATAAAATATATGGAGATGACGAAAATAGTTTCGAATATAATGAACGAAAAACCATCGGTCAAGTTGTTGTTGATAAGATAGCCATAAAAACGAGCGATAAAATTTTTGATGTCACAGATTTTATGCAAGAAAATCATATGAACTTTGATGTTTTTGGTGAGGGTGATTCTATCATTTATATTAAGCTCGAAGGTCTTGAAAAAAAAGACAAAGAGCTTTCGATGTATATTGATGTTTATGATGGTTATGAGGTAAAAAGGCAGCCATTTTTTACTGATCAAGTTACAGGTAAAAAGGTAGTTTGGCAAGATTGTGAAGATAATTCGCTTGATATTATTAAAGATGAAACCTATAATTTTAGCCAAACGGGTGAGGTTATAATAGGTATTAAAAACCTTATACAAAGTGACCCAGTAGGTCTTGGCAAGGGTGTTTGGATAAGTGCAAGATTAGATTCAGTTGGTTGTGAAGAAATACCTAAGATCTGCGGAATCAGTACATGCTTTGCTAATATTATTCAGCAAGAATCTTTGGTATATAGTAATAAATATTATACGAAAACACAAAGTTTAGAGATTAAAACGGAAAAAGATTTTTTTGAAAATAGATCTTGCTTGGTATTTGGTAGAGATGAATGTGGTTATTTTTATATTGATGATGTTGAAATTAAGTCAGATTCGATCGTTATTCATTCAAAAACAAAACTTGCATTTGACGTTAAATCAAATATTTTACTGGTGTATTATGATGAATGGCTAAATGAATATATCACAGCAGATGGAAGTGGAAGAGGCGATTTTTCATGGAAGCTTCCTGTACATTCTTTACATCCGAACGCTCCAAAGATAGGAGTTATGGGTAAACACATGACAAAAAATGGTGAGAGGTATTTGCCTTGGGAATACACTATGGATATAAATATGGCAACTAAATACCAACGTTGTTATAGTTATGATTATAATAAGGAATCATTGGTTTTTGGCGATAATATACATGGAGAAGTTGCACCAAAAGGAAGTGACTCGTTGATTTTAACTGCATTTGCATTAGTTGGTAATAAAGATATTCACTTTGCATCGAAAAGAGTTAAGGTTGCCAAAGATTGTTATGCTAATGTTAGTATAAGCAAAAGCACGAAGACAACTCAAAGAGAATCTGTTAAGCAAGCAAAAACCAAACTGAGTGTCATGTTGGCAAACCCTTGTAAGGCTGTTACTCCTTTGGATTATAGTTATCTTGCAAAAAAAACACCAGGGCTTAGAGTTGCAAAAGCTAAGGCGATTGTTGATTTTGATGCAGATAACCTTATGGATGTTAAAAGTCCTAACACTGTAACGCTAGTTGTTGTTCCATATTCTAATGAAAAGTATGCGAAACCAGATGATGATTTTTTAGCAACCGTTAAGCAACATATGGAAAAATACAGACCAATATGTACATGGCTTAAAGTAAGAGCGCCTGTATATATCCCAATAGATATATATGCAAAAATCATGACCGAGAATTATACAGATAAGATTGATAGTGAAATCAAAGAGGCGATTGATGAAGCGTTTATGTATAAAAATGATGAATGGCGTTTGGGTGATACGATAAGTGAATCTGACATTGTTGGTGCTATCGGTGGCGTCGAAAATGTGCTAGGAGTTTTTAAGGTGACGTTAACAACAGGAAATTCTAGGGTTGCACGAAACAATATGGGAGATATAATTCTTCCGCAAAATGCACAAGCGATATTAAACAACCTTAATATAATTACCAGATAATTAAGATCATGTATAACTATCTTACATAAGAAAGAGATGAAATTATGAGTTTTAAATATATGATTGTAAATAGAGCATCTGACTTTGAAAGAGGGATGCTGGTTAACTTGAAGGTGGAAAACGAGACTCTTGTTATGAACGAGCAAGGTGGGCTTTCAAAGAGTAGCTATTATATGGCATCATTCGATTCAGGCGAGCGTGAGTTTTTTTGGAATCGGGCGGTTGTGGAGATCGGCGATTTTGAAGGGTTTGTTGTGATTAGCGCCTATGCAAGTGACATAGACTATATGCCGAATACGAAACAAACGGTTGATGAGTATTTAAAAGATGTTAATATTAGTCAAGCAGAAAAAAAGATACGGCTTGATAAATTATATACTAAGGTTTTCACTAATGCACAGGATGTTATATTGGATATAAAAGGACAATACCTTTATTTAAAGATTGATATTGTGCTTACTAACGGAACAGGACCAATCCTTTCTGCTGTAAAAGTTTGTGTTCAAAGTGACCATATGTTTGAATATTTGCCAGCAGTATATCAAAAAAAGGATGATGGTTTTCTATTCAGATTTTTATCAATTTTTGATTCGATAACATCTGATTTAGAGCAAGATATAAATACAATAAGTGATGCATTTGATTTTGAGAGACAAAATGGAAATTTGCTAAAATTTTTAGCGAGCTGGGTAAGTGTTGATAGCTTAAATGTTAATGACGAGGAGTTAAGACAAGTTATAGCTGATGCAGTTAAAGATTATGAGCTTATGAGTACACCTAATGGTATTAAAAAGTTGATTAAAAGGTGGACGGGTGAAGAGCCGATAATAATCGAACATTTTCAACTTGCATCGATGCAAAAGAGTGGTTTAAATTCGGAGTTATATAGCAAGCTCTTTTCAACAAACAAAAATACATTTTGTATTGTATTGTCTCAGAAAACTTTTGAAAGTGAAAAAAAAGCACAGTTATTCTTGGAGCGATTAAAGGAATATATTCCTGCAAATGTAAAACCAGAATTGATTTTGCTTAAAGATAGTGTCCATTTGGATTCGCACACATTCTTGGGTATGAATTCAGCAGTTGTTGGATATAAAGATGTCGCAATTAATCATAGTGTTGCTATTGAAAATGACACAGTAATTGGAGGAAACAGCATTGAAAAATAACAATATATTCCCTTTGGAGAGAAACCATTATTTTTATGGTAAGTTGTTAACAGTTAGGGATTTTGAGCTTGAACAAACTTATGTTAACAATAAGCGTAGACTTATAAACAGAGCAATTCATGGTACAGGTGTGGTTTGCGGTTTAGGAGTTACTAAGGTGGATGATTTTACACTAATCGTTGAAAGTGGACTTGCTTTAGATTATAAAGGTAGAGAAATCGTCGTGGACACATCTGTCGTAAGAAAACTCCAGATGATTGATGGTTATGAGGACATTCTTAACTCTAGAAAAGCTTATCTTTGTCTTAGATACGATGAAAAGGAAAATGAACCAGTGAGTGCACTTGTTTCTGGTGTCCAAAGCACTGAAAATAATAAAACGGAAGAGAGCTATCGGCTTTATTTAGAAAGTCAAGAGCCAGATATCAAATCTATTCTTTCGTCTGCTGGTGATGAAAATGTAAATATCATGTATCAATCCAGTGAGATAACAGTGGCGTTTTCTATGCCAATTGCTGTTCTTGCGGGTCAAGAGTTTACTGCGAAATTAACAGTTATTAAAAGTACGTTACAAAATCCAATATTATTGGGTGTTGGCTTTAAATCAGAGTATATTACCGATCAAAATGGCTCAGATATTATTGCGGTTAAAATACAGGAAAATCCAGAAGAACAAAAATATATTTGGAGTGTTCCAGTAAAGTTAAAAGCGGCTAACCTTAGTGGTTCGATGGTAGAGCTTTGCAACTCTGGTGCTACTATGCGGATTATCAACGGTGAAAGTAATGAAAAATTTGAGGTTCCTTTAAAGGCGCAGGTGCAAATTTGCGAAAATATGGAGGAGTTGCAAGAATATAAGGGTAAGAAAGACAATCTTATGACGAAGATTAATGGGATTGATTTGCCTATATATCTTGCAAAAATCCAAGTGATACCTAATGCAAATCAAACGATGATAGGAGATGTACACAGCCTACCATTTGTTCAAAGATTAGCACGCGAAAATGCTGTTGAAAATACCAGCAATTTTGATGGGTTTTCTGTAAGCTCGGAAGTAGAAGTTTTAAAAAGCTGGCAGAAGCCTGAAGCGCAAGCTTTATACAATCATTCAACGTCATCATTACATTTTAAATTTGCATTACCAAGCAATGATGATTTTGACTACTCAACCTCATCTGGCGTGGTGGAGATTCCTATGTCAACTGGCATGAGGGTTAATGCGAGATATGCTTCAAAGGAAGTACCGCATAATCTTGGGATTGGAAATGTTGATGTGCGTGTTTGGGTGGAATATAAATCTGAAAATGAAGTCGTTCAATTCTTTGGTAATAGAGAAGTGTTTAAAACGAAAGAAAAAGATATACCACAAATTCAAACGGCTGTTATGGCATTCCCAGAAAGAGGTACATTTAAGGTTGGGGTTTGGCTACTTGATAATGTTGAAGGTTCTGTAATAAGAGTTCGTTATTTTGCATCAAAGGTAAAAAGAGATGTTGATGCGATGAAAAAAGCAGACAGGGTTACCATTGAAATTGTTCCTGAAGTGCAGTTTATTAAAGTTCATGATAGATTATATCTAAAGGCAAATGTTCATGGAAGTAATGATAGAAGCGTTTCTTGGAAGGTGAAAGACAAAGATGGTGGAACAATAGATCAAAATGGATTATACCAAGCGCCTGATACAAAAGGAACATATGAGGTGATAGCGACAAGTAATGCAGATCCTACGGCTATGATTTCGACTTTTATTATTGTTGAGGAGTAATAAGAACATTATGAGTGACAATTTAAAAGATAATGGAAGATATAAAATCATAAATATGTTAGCTAGTGGCCGTGGGTTTGAATGTTATGCTGCTTTGGATATTTCAACAAGCGAGCATAATCAAGTCGTTTTAAACTGTTATTCACAGGGTGACATCATTAGAAATATGGTGCCAAGATATTACGATTTAGAAAAATCGGGATTTATTGATTATGTTGGATGTTTTACTGAAAAAGGTGTTTTTTCTGGTGTTTTTAATCTTATTGTAGGTGAGCCTATATCAGATGATTTTGAAAAAAATGATATGGATGTTGCGGAGCGAGTTGATTATACAGAATCCTTGCTTCATAAAGCTTTAGAGAATGCGATGATGAGTGAATATATGCAGTGTAGTATTCTTGATAATATTTTGTTAATTCCGAAAAAACACGAGATATGTTATAATTATTGCATATATCCAGAAATTACAAACCTTGATGTCATATCAAGAATATCTGACCTTTTAGAATTGTTTTTGCAAAGAAAGTGGAATGCGACAGATGAACAAATTGATTTTTTAGACAAAATAAAGTCTAATGAATTTAGCAATATAAGTGCCATTTATTCGCACTGGCGTAATATCAATCAGAAGATTCTAAGTGATATAGAAAAGGGTAATTTGATTGGAAAAGGAATAAGGTACTTAAAAAGAAGAATCAAAAATCTAAAAAAGAAATAAGGATTTAAATAACTTAAACGTGAGCGGGGGGATTATGAAAAGATCAAAAGGAGTTGCATTAATACTCATTTTTGTGATAGTGTTTGCTTTGATTGTAGCTTTAGCAGATACTTATTTGATTAATACTATTTTCCCAGATAATTCTGTTGAAGCACATACACAGTATGCGTTTTATTTTGATGATAATGAAATGATTTATTATATTCAAAATGTTGATGGAAAGAATAAAGTAGTAAAAACTGATGATATTGGTAATATAATTGTCCATGAGACGATACCAATGCTTGAAAATGCGGATGAATATGTCATTCAAAATATTTTTGTTTCCAAAGAAAAAAACATATACATTCAAGGATTCCATGTGGAACCTGTTTATAGAATTGCAGATAGAGCGATTTGTATTGTGCTTGATAAGGATGGAAAAAATGCACAAACTTTGATTGATAAGTCTGTTCAGTTTGGTGCAATTCAAAGTAGCAGAAGAGGCGGCATGTTTGCATCGCCAAGCGAAGACGAAGGATATGTACTTATTGGTTTGATGGACAAAGGGATTATTGAAGTATATCAACACGACAAATATAACAAAACAGAAATTGAACTAATTTCTAATTATAGTATCAAAGAAAATGTCAATGCTTTTTATGTAAATGCTCAAAGGAGAGTCTTAGCTGTTACTGAAGATGGCTTATTGCTTATATCTTCGAAACGAAACAGCTTTATGGAAGAGTTAAATATAGGACAAAAAATTAATACTTTTAGAATGTATGGGGCATCGGATCAAAGTGATGATGGTTTTTATTACGTTGATGGAATAAATAGAAATGTTGTAAGAGTAAATCTTGATCTTAATTCATCAAGTGTTATTTGTAGTGGGCAGACGAATATAACGGATGATTTTTCTTTTAAGGATTTTGATTTTGTTGCAGTTAGCCCAACAGGTGAGATTGTTGGTGCAAAGATTAAGGATGATATAATTACTGTTTATACTGGTAGTGAGTCTAGAATGAGCGAAGGAAACACTATACGTTTAAAACAGTTTAAGATGGATAACTTCTTTGTAATTTGTATTATACTGGGTGGAATTCTTTTATCCTTGTTGATATGGGATATATATGTCAATTTCATGAAATCGAAACTCTCGTTGATGTTAAAACGCGGACTTGTTATTGGCGTTATATTGCTAATTATGGTTTATGTTCTTTTAAATGTGATAATTGCACCGCAGATTCGATCAAGTATACGTGAAAAAAATCAAAACCAAGTTCTTACGGCTGCTAAAGTTTTAGCTCAAAGTGTTAGTACGATTGATGAGGAATCTTATGCAAAGATCTTTAGTAAAAATGAATATTTGCTAAAAATAAATAATAAAAAAGTAATTCCTTTACATGCGAGTTTGATTGATACTGCTGATGGTAATAAAATTATCGCTTCAATGATAAGCTCAGCAAATGGGTATTATTTTAAGGATATTGAGTATGCGGTTGACGTTGATGAAGGAATTGATAAAGCGAAAAAAACAGGAGAATATGTTTGTGAAATAAAAGAGCCTTTTGGTATAAATATATACTCTTTTGCACAGGTCGATATGAACAAAATGATTGTAACTAATATGAGTGCTGAGGCATCTGAAAACAGTATCGATGATTTTATTAAGGATATTTCAACGTTTGTTATTTTGTCATGTTCAGCTCTTTTTGTTATACTTATGCTTGTTGAAGTTTTTTCACTTAGAAATATTGCAAAGCTTAGAAAAGGAGTGGATGCTGTTAGTGCAGGAAACTATGATGTTGCTATTGGTGTTTCATCTGGTGATGAACTTGAAAATCTATCTCAGGCATTTACTGCCATGGCGAAATATATTAAAGAAAACACGCAAAAACAAAATGCGGTTAATAATGCATATCACAGGTTTGTGCCACAAAAACTTTTTAATCTATTAGGGCAAGATAGCATATTAGATATAGGGAAATCTTCATATGTTCAAAAGGACATGAAGGTTATGAAGCTATCGTTTAGTTTTTTGCAAAGTGATATTTATGCAGATACACAAAAACTTTTTAATAATATCAATGAAGTGATGGAGCATTTTTCTCCGATCGTTACTGAGATCGGTGGAACAGTATATAACTTCCAAGCAGATGGTTTTGTTGCTGTTTTTGCTAATAGCCAACAAGTTTTACAGGCAGCTGTAAGGATCAGAGAAAACACATTTGTGTTAAATAATAAACGTCAAAAAGATAATACGGGTGAAGTTGACGTAAGACTTTTTGTTACAAGCGGAAGTGTTATGCTTGGTGTCGTAGGAGATGATACAAGAATGGCGGTTACAGCAGTTTCAGAAGTTATCGAAAGGGCTAATCGATTAGGTGCAATTCAAAAGTCAAGTGGTGTTAGTATTCTTTGTACGGATGATGTCGTAAGAAATGAAACGAAATATCGATTAAGATATATTGGACGGTATCAAGATAAAGAAGATATACTTAGTTTATATGATGTTTATGAAGGTGATGAGTACAATCTTATTAAGGCTAAAGATATGTATTTAAAACATTTCAATTTAGCTGTTAGTAAATATTATGAAAAAGATTTCGAAGGTGCAAAACAGATATTTTTACAAATAGTTAAAGCATCATTTGATGATGGTGTATCAAGGAACTATTTATACTTAACAGAAATACAAAACAGTGAGGATACAGATGTCTTAACTTATAAAACAATGTAGCAAACGTATAGGGGTATATTGGGGAGGAAACAAATTGTGTTTAGCAGATTTTTAAAATCTATACAAATGGCTGGAAGAGTTGTAAAAAATGCAATCGTCAGACCATTTAGACGCCTTTTTGCAAGATTAAAAAGAGTAACCAATATTGCAAGAGTCGTTCAACGAGCAATTCCTAAATTTATAAAAAAGGTCACCACAGCAAAGCTGCGTCCTGAAAAGCGTGAGGACTATGTTGATGTGGGACAAGTTTATGTTGCGAAATCTTTGATATTTATTGTGGTTATAATTTTAATTGCGCTAATTTTATTAATATGGCTAGTAATCGCACCTTGGTTTTTAAAGATGTTTGGAACGGCAAAATTTTATTTTGAAGAGGTTAAGGTACAAACATATACTGGTTCAGTTATTTTATATAGTGATGAAGCAAAAAAAATAAAGTTTTATGAAGGTGAAATTGAAGAAGGCGTTAAATATGGAAAAGGCTTTATGTATGATGAAAATGGAACGCTTTTATATGATGGTAGCTTTAGCGATAATATGTTTAACGGTAAAGGCATAATCAAGTATGAAGATGGAACAATCAAATATAAAGGTGAATTTGTAGATGATGAATATTCTGGTGATGGCAAGATTTATAGTGAAGAAGGATATATAAGTTATGATGGAGAATTTTCACAGGGTGTAAAATCAGGTCAAGGAATTGAATACGATAATGATGGAATGAAAAAATATGAAGGCATGTTTGAAAATGATATATATCAAGGTATAGGAAAAACATATTATTCGAATGGCATGATAAAAGAAGAATGTTTAACATTTAATGGTGGAATGGCCGATGGATTTTGCACACAGTATTATGACACTGGGATAAAGTCGTATGAAGGTGACGTGCAATTGGGCAAAAGGAAAGGTGCAGGAACAGAGTATTATCCTACTAGCGAAAAAGAATATGTGGGTAACTTTTTTGATGGATTAAAAAGTGGTGAAGGTACTGAGTTTTATGTAGATGGAAAAAAGAAATATTCAGGATCTTTTTTAGAAGATATGTATGATGGAGATGGTACGTTATATGATGAAGATGGGAAACCCGTATATTTAGGCGCATTTGTACAAGGCAATTACTTTGGTGATGGTGCGATTTTCAAAGACGATGGATGGAAGATCGAAGGCGTATTTATAGAAAATAATTATGATGGATATGCAAAGTGTTATAAGGATGAAGTGCTTGTATTTGAAGGCGAAATTTTCGATGGAAAAGCGTGGGGCGAAGGAAAGTTATATGGTGCAACAGGTGATGTTATCTATGAAGGCAAGTTTGTAGATGATTTTATCGATAGTGCTTCTTTGGTGTCGATCGAGATTGCTGAAATAAAGGATTCTATTTTTGCTGATGCTACTGTTATTGAAACAGAAGTATATGAAGGGATGATGCTTACAAACAAGGATGCATCTTTTAGCATTTGGTGTAACTATGGATATGGTGGGGCTGATATAGTCAGTCATCGTATATTCTTTTATGGTGATACACTAACTGGTATTTTAAAAGGTGAAAAATTTGTGCCTCCTGAGCCATACGAGTTTATTGACTACAAAAGCGGTTCTCCGCTTAAAATACCCAATTTACCAGAACATTTATCTGAGAATAATGACAATAAAAGATTTGGTTATGAAATTTTCACAATAAGACTTTGGGGTAGTAATTCTGAAAATCCAGAAATGATTGAATGGAGAACGTATAATCCATTGCCTATTGTTGAAGAAGCAGATGTTCCTGAGGGCGAGGAAGATACTGAAAGTGAAGAAGTTGTAAATGACCTTTTAGACCAATTGGGTTTAAGTTAAAAGGAGGAAATTGTGAAAAAGTCAGTGATTTCAATTTTATTAATTTTGATTATTGTTGTTTTATTAATGCCAAATATTTCGGCTTTTGCTGAGACCGTAACAGCAGATGACATAATAGATGCATGCAAAATTAAAAAAGCAAATGATGCGAATGAGCTATTGAAAGATATTTGTGAGTATTATCGTTATGATACGCAAGTTAATATAATCTTAGAAATGAAAGAGCTATCTGAGGAAAAAATTGATTATATGAACAAGCAGAATATTAAAGGAGTAATAAATGACGAAGTTTTAAAGAGTGCTATTACTGAATATAGCAATATAGAAGCTCTTTTTAATAAAAATTCGCTTTCTAAAACTCAATATTTAATTGATATAGAACTTAAAACAGGATATAAGATAAACAAAACAATACTCAAGTCCACAGATTTTTATCTCATATGTAAGCGTGATGATTTGGATTTAGCAAAAATTCAAGAAGCTACGGTTAATATGCAAGGTGAAATCACAGAGGACGAAAAGGCAAAAATAAATGCAGAGATAGAAAAAGATCTGCTTTCTTTGGATAAAATTTATTCAGATATAAAGGCTGCTTTAGTCGAATATCAAATGGCTATCCACCAAAATGTCACATCTTATAATGAATTTAAACTGGGTAATATCGGTAAGGACTCATATAATTCAGTTCGGATTTCTAGCAAAACAAAGCATATGATTTTGTTTGGTAAAATAATAGATTATAACTTAGCACTTATTGATCTTAACGTAAAGTCTGGTGGGTATATAGCGGATCAAGCAAAACACTTTGAGGCATATATTGGATCGAATGCTGATTGGACTGAATAGAAACTAGCTATAAAAGAGGGGGTTAATATGGGTGAATATACTGCGATACATGAAGCAGCAAAAGGTGTTGTGGAGCTTTTGCAAAGTAAGATGACGCCTGCTCCGATTTCAAAGCCCGAACTTATAGGACTTGGGGCGCCTTTTGATGCGAGTGATTTTCAGTTGACTGTTTATTTATATCAAATATCAAATCAGCCACATAGACAGAATTCGCCTTATGGATTTCAACAGGAGGGTAAAAATACACAACGTATGGCACCCTTGCCTGTTGTGCTAAGTTTGCTGATCACGGCACATTCAAAGGCACCGATTCAAACAAGGGCTGCAGATGAATATAGAATTTTAGGAAGAGCGATTCAAGTTTTAAGAGATAATCCTATGTTAACTGGTGATATGTTATCTGGTTCACTTAGTAGTATTGAAGAACCGTTACACTTAACGCTTGATACAGAGATTTCTATTGATCAATATAATAAACTTTGGAGTGGAACGAGCAAACCGTATAAATTATCGGTGATTTGTCAAGTTGATACTGTAAGCATTGACTCTCAGCGTGTTAAAACTGTATCCAGAGTTAAGCGAGTTGAAATTAATCCTAAGGAGAAAGTAAGATGATCATAAGGCAGGTATCCTTAGTTATTACTATAAATGATGGGTTGAAGGGCAAGCCGCTTTTAAAAAGCCAAGTCAAGATTATGGTAGATGGACAAAGATACAACTGCATTTATAAGCAAGGCGGTATGTTTGTCTTTGTCGATCTTTCTGATAAAGAGCATATTATTGAGCTTTACGGTAACGGATATCAGAATGAAAAAATAAAAGTAATAACAGCAAAAGATAAGTGTATTGAGTTAATGCAATATTTTCAGCCATCGGATGATTATAAATTTAGCAATGCTGTTACGAAGATTGTTGTCGATGTTGGAACTATGGTTGATAAAGACGTGGTTAGAAAATTATATACCATTGATAATTCTGATAAATCAATTATTAAACTTGCACAGGATGATGTAAACGAACAAACGCAAAGTTTGAGGGTATTTAGTCCAAAAAAGCTAACAGCATTAGCGGTTCCATCATTGTTTTATATTGAAGATGGACTTTTATCTGAGATGATAAATATTGTTGAGGTTATCGATGAGCAAACTGTTAAATTGGAAAATCCAGTGCATAGTGAGCATAAGCGTGGAACTAAGATTTATAGTGTGAAACAATACACTATTACTCAAGAAGGAAAAGCATTTGTATCAGTTGCAAATTTTGAGAGTATAAAACTATTAAAGATCTGTGGCAGAAACTATTCCATTATAGAGCCAGAGATTAATAAAAATAAGTTTAACAAAATAGATTGGAAAGATTAGGGGGATTAAATTATGGGAGTACCTGTGGCAATGAATGCGATTTGTCAATGTACGTTTGGTGCTGCACCTTGTCCTTTGGTTGTGACTACGCAAGCTACTACAACATCAATGTCTATGCCTCTTGCAACAATTAATGATATCACACTACCAACTTTTGGTATGTGTACGTCAACGATGAATCCTGCTGTAAGCAGTGTGCTAGCTTCGATTGGTGTTTTGGTTCCTCAACCATGTGTGCCTGTTATTGTAGGAACATGGCTGCCAGGTAGTCCAACGGTTATGATAGGCGGAAAGCCAGCGCTTAACAATTCAAGCAAGCTGAT
>JMSV01000012.1_pt1 | contig 74634 bp, 61 predicted proteins | sample 179021 | NCBI WGS metagenome assembly JMSV01 (sample SAMN02769581, study PRJNA246767) | bioreactor metagenome | isolation source: Culture-2 Bioreactor Bmz derived from microbial biomass from the upper 2 cm... | place: Germany: Bremen | collected day 87 after inoculation | reverse complement strand
AAATAAAAAAACGCCCATTAAAGAGCGTTTCAATATTTAAAATTATTCAACTTCAAATGCGTCTTTTCCTGCTCCGCAAAGAGGACAAACCCACTCATCATTGATAGCTGCAAATGCAGTGCCAGGAGCAACTCCATTATCAGCATCACCTACTTCTGGATCATATACATAACCGCAAATTGTACAAACATACTTTTCCATAGTAATTCTCCTTATTGATATTTGTTTTATGATATTTGGCTATTCACCAAAATATTCATTTAGTTTAATTACTAAATCATCAGCATTGATTCCATGAACAGCCGCAGCTTGCTCTAAAGATTCACCAGATGCAGATGGACATCCGATACAATGCATTCCGAACCCAAAAAATATTGGTGCACAGTTCACATCAAAATCTATCACCTGCTTAATTGTCATATCTTTTGTAATTTTTCCCATTTTACTTCTCCTTTTAATAAATATAATATTTTAAGTTTTTCTTATAAAAGTCTCTCCGCATTTCGTGCATCGAACTTTAACTTTGCCTTTATATTTTGGTACTTTCAATTTTTGCCTGCACTTTGGACAAGAAAAAATTTTATAGAACTTTCGTACATTATACCTAGCTTTTAAGATTTTAAATGGTTTTTTAACTTTATACCAAATCTTCAAAAATACAATATTTTCTTTTCTTCTTTGTGTTACATTTTTAGAAACCATTCTAAAAATCGCAATAACAAGAATTATCCAGCTAATAGCAGTACAATACCAAACTCCAATAAAGCTAAAAATTATCGATAGGACTAAAAGAAATAAACCAAATTGATCCTGCCCATTTCTACCTATAAAAAAATTATTCAACCTTTGCCTCAACATATTTAATGCTCCTAATCCATATTAGATAATACCATTGTTTACATCAAATTGGAACTATTTTTATATCTCCAATAGCCGCAATATCATCGCCAATTATACCAACAACAGCCAATACATTTTCAACACCATAAATCTCTTCTACCGAAATTTTTAAATCACTCGGAGTTTTAATCATATTACCCAGCCTAGTTGCAAGTCCATCGCTAAGAAGTATATCATGACTTATTACCATTGCTAGATCCGCTTTTCCAAAACTAATTGAATGACCAATCGTTCCAGCAGAAGTACAAATACCAATATGCCTATCATTACCTTCAATCTTAATCCCAAGCTTCATGCTTAGTTTTGATTTACCAGCAAACAATGCAATGGTTCTTTTACGCTTAGATCTAATCAATAAATCTCCACCATTCTCGATTATAATCTCTTTTGATAAAGAAGATATAGTCTCAAATGCTACTTTACTAAAAAGACCAGCAACAGTTGCCATTGGACCTACATCAGCCTTTCGCGCCGCCCTACACATCTGTTTTATAACAATATTATCTTCTACATTATAACCTATCGGAGCCAAAGATTCTAAAAAATTGCCATTGTTTGCAATATGTTCATCTAATATTTTTCTAGTGTTAATAATTTGTGATAATATCATATCATGATAGTTTTTATCGCTACCAACTAGCAAATCAGTATCTAAATATGATACACGATAAAAGCATAAATCTTTAGTATTTATTATATCTCTATAAATATGCCTATCACTATATGCATCCATAATCGCTTATAGTCCACCATCAAAGAATGTTATTGCTCTTACTGGGCAAGCTTTTACACACAACCCACAAAGCACACATTTTTCAACATCAAACTCCAACATATATTCGGGTCTTTCCATCACTAAAGCTTTTGAAGGACAAACACCAACACAAGCACCACATTCAACACACTTTTCTGCATATCTGATTACACTATCAGTGTAAACATATACCGTCAAACCCTCGCTACGCAAAAACTCCAAAGCTTGTTCCACTTTAGCATCTTTACCAGAAAGATCTAAGATCATCTTACCCTTTTTACCTTCTGTAATAGAGGCTTTTAGTATGTTAACGATAATATCATAATCTTTAATAAGATTTGTGATATAAGGCATATCCGTTTTTTCTGGTGGAAATGAAATACTTATCTTCTTTTTAATCATTACTTTTCTCCAATCACAGTCATCTTCTTAAACACATCAAATTTAGGAAGGTCTCGAACAGGCTCTACCAAAGTAAACTCGCCTTTGCCTATCATATCTTTCAAGATATCAGCAATCTTTCTAGCTTTAGTTATACTAGAAAATGAAGCTGTTTTAACCATTTTACCATTAAGCTCGACGCTACCACTTCTAAGCTGCTCATAAGTGACTTTTTTAAGCACTGGTCTATTAGAAGCAACACCATAATCATAAATATAAGTATATAAGTTCTCATTAGAAACTGCTAATTTTTCCATCATATCTTCATCCAATACAGGAATTGGAACTCCCATACCGACAAACATCGATGTTCCATACTTTTCCAAAACAGCAGCTCTTATAAACTCAGACGACATCTGCTTTAAATCACCAATAAGCGAAAGCGTATAGCCAGCATATCTATCTACACCATCGGTCTTTTCATAGCCATTAACCGCTTGAGTTCCCTCCCAAGCAACATATCCTACGGCTCCACCAAAGAATATTTTTGTACCCACGCCGATTGTTCTCATCTCTGGGTCTTTTAATAGCGGTGAAAGCTCTCCAGATGTCGTATACATAACATTACCTTGATTAGGAAGAAGCGTCCCCATATAGGTATGTTTGGTCTTCGAGTCAGTATTAGATGCAGCCGCATAATTTTGATATGCGTTTCTTGGATTAAACATATAAGCTTGATTAAGCGTATCCAGTGTAATCTCTGCCTTAACTCTCTTTTTTGGATAACAATCAGTAGGATAACCTTTTGCTTCAAGCGTGACGGTTTTTCCATCCAAAAGATCTTCGATAACATGTGCGCCACCATACTCAATTCCTCTATCCGAAGAAGGTTGAGTTGCTCCAAGATAAGTATCAACAGCCGCCAAGCCACCATATGCACTAACACCATTAAGCTCTATATCCGCCATCTTAATCGGTGGATCTGCATGTCCAAAGTTTAAGAACACACCAGAAGAACACATAGGAGCAAATGTTGCCGTAGTTACTATATCAATCTGCTCAGCAAGCTCTTTAATGCTCTTTTCTTTTGCCATTTGCACAACTTCTTCAGCCGTAAAAACAACAGCAGTTCCATTTTTTATTTTTTCATTAATCTGATCAAACGTTTTTGCCATAATTTACACCCCAATCTATTAACTCTATATAATTTCTAACCAATATCCATCTGGATCTTCGATAAAATACAACCCCATATCTTTGTTCTCATAACATATACAATCCATTGCTTTGTGCTTCTCATATGCTTTTTCAAAATTTTCTGCTTTAAAACAGATATGAGATTCATTATCACCTAAATTATATGGTCGATCCATAGATTTTAGCCATGTTAACTCAATTTGATAATCACTATCTTTTCCTTTTAAAAATGCAAGCTTAAAGTCATCATACTCTTTCAACCTTACAACCTCTAAATCCAAGGCTTCTTTATAAAAAGCAATACTCTTTTCTAAATCAAATACGTTGATATTTGAGTGTACAATTTTAAACATAATTGCATTTCTCCTTCAAACTTATATATATTCTAAAACATCTCCACGTTTTTTAATGTCCCATATATTATTATCGCTATTTTCTTTTTTAAATTTTGCAATTTTACCAAAATCATTGCTAAAATGCATAGGCACAAACATTTTAGGCTTAAATATTTCAAGTGCCATCTTTGAACCAATATCCCCCTCATCACCCATACGGTAATCAACAGGAAACATCATTAAATCAATTTTACAGTTCTCTTTTTCTATTTCATCAGTAACCGCTAAAAACTTATCTTTTTCATTTTGCACATATTCATCATCCGCCTCATCTTTCCAATGCCAAAAGTTCAAATCTCCTGCATGGAAGATACACATTCCTTTAACCTTTATCAAAAATGAAATACCGATATCCGTAGAATCAAAAGCTTTTACTGATATTAAATCATCAGAGTATACTTCACCTTTTTTTAAATAGTTAACATTTTCCACGCCAACAATTGCTTTGATATCACTATCCAAAATATACTTAATATTATCATTGCTACTCTGAAAATCAAAAATACATTTATTAAAATGATCAAAGTGGTTATGACTTGCAAACACATAAGTATTTTCATTTTCGCTCAAAATATCAGGCGTAATAACACCATTTTCTATACTATTAATTTTAAACTCTGGTTTATCATTATAATAGTCGAATATCAGTGTTATATCGTCCAGCATTACACAAAATCCACTATTATCTAAATAACTAATCTTCAAAACTCAATTCCCTCGGCTTGTTACTCTTGCTTTTATTGCACATTATATTAGATGCAACCAAACATGTAATCGGTATACTAAGCACCATTCCAAAACTTCCACATATCGCCCTTACAACTTCACCTGCGATATACTCTCTGTTAAGCATATCCAAAAACGAAATCCCATATAGCTTCCATACAACCATCTGCATAATTGTGCTTCCTGTGTAAGCCAGTATCAATGTATTTGCCATCGTTCCCATAATATCACGACCAACACTCATACCAGATTTAAACAACATTTTTTTTGATGTATCTTCGCTTACGCTAGTAACTTCCGATATCGAAGATGAAATCGACATACCAACATCCATAACAGCTCCAAGACATCCAATAATTATTCCTGCTGTAAATATCCCTCTAATGTCTAAATCATAACCTAAATCAGTGATAAGAATCATACCCACTGCTTCAGTTGAAATTCCAGTTATCCGCATAAAGCTACTAGCAATCAAAGTTAGCACAGTGGCACTAATAAGTCCAAGCAAGGTTCCAATAATAGCAGATAAAGTTTTTAAGTTAAACCCACCAACAAGCATCAATGTAAATATTGTAATGACTACTCCAGCCACGAGTGAAACAAGTATTGGTGCATACCCTCTTGATAAAAGAGGAATTAATATAAATATAACACATGCAATAGTCAATACAAGTGCAATTATCGTCTTAAAACCTTTAATTCTTGCAATTATAACTATTGTTGTGATAAAAAGCAATGATAAAATTGCAATATAGTTTACTCTAATAAGAGAATGTACGGAAATATACTTTTCTGCTGTTTCAAGATCATCAGTAATCTCAACATTTATTCGATCGCCAACTCCATACATTGTAAAGTTTTTGTAGTTTGAAATATCTAAAAAGCTTTGCGTATAAAAAGTTTGACCTTTATATATACCCTCCAACACCTCAACTTGCATATCAAAGGTAACAAATGTGCTACCGTCTTCAGAAAATCCGTCTTCTTCTATGGCAATAATTTTCGACTTATAGATTGAACTATAAGCCGAATTATCCTCTTTAGCATTACATGCGGTCAAAAATAGTGCTAACATTATTAGCATAAATAGTAATATTCGTTTAAGCATAAAAATCCTTTTCGTTTTATTCTTACTCTAAAAATAATATTTAGACAAATATAACAAATTTTTATCTTATTCTTAATAAAACCTTTTAAACTAATCTAACTTATTAACCTACAACATCACCAGCATAGCTGATTAGAGATGCATCATTAACACCACTGAGATCAGCAATATTTTCAACAATAGCAAAATCTTTTTCTGTTACTTGCATCTCGATAGTAAGTTCAACAATACCATTCGATACAGATTTAGATTTCAAGTTACCTTGTGGTAATTTTCTAAGCATATCTTGGATATCTTCTCTTGCATAAGTCTCAAAATTCAAAATCAATAAATATGGTCTTTCTTTTTTAAACTTGAACATTGAAACAATAATCATAAATGCAGAAATGCTCAATATTCCAATAGCTGCAACAGAATACAGTCTCGCACCAAGAGTCAAGCCAGTAGCAATACCCCAGAACATGAATATCGTATCCATAGGTTCTTTAACAGCGGTTCTAAATCTTACGATAGATAGCGCACCAACAGCACCAAGTGATAAAACAACATTGGTTGTGATAGGCAAGATAATCATGGTTGTTACCATAGTTATCATGATCAATGAAGCTGCAAAGTTCTTTGAAAACATTACTCCCGAAAAAGTACGTTTATAAATCCAGTAAATAACTGATCCAAAAACAAAAGCTAATAGAAGTGTTACCAATACAGTTTGTATTGAAAGCTCTTCACTAAGCTTAAAATTATCAATTACACTCTTTTTAATTACATCTTGTGTAGACGTCATATTTGTTCACCGTTCCCTTAAAATTTTCGCCTTATTGGCATATATTTATTTTCATTTTAAACTGTTTACTAACCTTCATATTTTCTACAAAGGGCATACTTTGAGATAGCAGATCTTTGACAACAACTTATAGTATTAAGTACTCCAATAATATAATCTGGCAATCCCTTTTCAAACTTAACTTCTAAAACAACTGTTCCAGGTGGAAGAACTGGAGCAAGTGCAACTTCTTTACTAAAAATACTAGTATCATACCTGCCCGACTTTACCATCTTATCAAAAGTTATTCTTAAATTTTTGATTGGATGAACATATGCTTCTCTTACATAATCAACAATAACAGCTGGTTTAAGCTTTTTAGTCTTAATTTCATAATAAAAATCCTTTGCTAATTGATTTTTTTTCTTTAGCAAAAACTCAATATCGCCATTAATAACATTATCATATTCTTGCCTAGATAATGTTAGATTATCTTTAGAAATAAAGTCCTTTGTCTTGTTTTTACGCTCAAGCCTAATAAAATCATCCTTGAGTCCATATATTCTCACGCGATATTTTTTTCTATTTTCAATCCCTGCTAATTTATCAACTAAAGCAGAGTTCATATAATCATCAAAATACAAGCTTCTAATATAATAATCCCCATCAACACCAGCATTTTCATCATGTTTTAATAAACAGTTTAATGAATTACTAAGCATAGCATAATCCGCTTCGTTTATGTAATATTTCAGCTCATGCCTAAAGATTCTTGTCCTTTCAGTATCTTTATCAAACTTGGGAAGTTTTATTTTTCCATATCTACCATTGTTCTTTTTTACTTCTGGCTCTACAAAGCTTTTAACTTTTACTTCTTTTACTTCTTCTTTTACTTCTTTTTCTTCAACTTGCGTTTTATGCTTTTTAGCATTATAAGCAGGCACATCTTCAGTTTTATGCTTCAGCATCGGTTTTACATGCTGGTCATCTTGTTTTATCCTGCTTGCATATTCGCCCTCTATTTTAGGTCTTGCCTTAGTAACTTTTTTTATTTTAACATCAGAAGTACTAGTTTCCTTTTTCTCTTCATTGTTTTTTTTATAAACCCTATTACTATTTGTTACTTTGATATCAATAGCTTCAAAAATATCATCATTAGCTATGGGTTCCTCTTTAATAAGCTTATTTTTAATAATAAGTTTTGGACGACTCACTTCTTCTTTATCTTTAGTTTTTATTAATGGCGATTTTACTCTAACGCTATCAGTTTTTCTTTTTTCATCAAACCTATTATCTACCGCTTTTTTAACTATAAGTTTAGGTCTGTCTTGCGAAGATACAGTTTTTACTCTCTTTGTAACTTTTTCTTCATTATCGACAGGCTCTTTCGCACTATTAAGTCTTTGCTCTAATAATCTCTTTTTCTCTTCAAGCTCTCGCTTCATCTCAAGCAATTCTCTTCTGCTCTGCTCCAAAGATTTATTATCAGAGTTTTTATCATTAATGCCCGTTTTCTTATCCATTTATATCCGCCCTATTCTCCAAATATCTCGATCATATCTGCTTCTGATATTTTTAAAGTCTCTTGTAAATACTTTTTTGCATATTCAGGTCTGTTGAGTAAAAAATTCTCCATAGTCTGAACAGTATTTGTAAAACCTATTGAATTCCAATTAAATGTATCACATTCACGTTGGACTTCACTTTCAATATTACTTTTAAGTCCAGTCAAATGTGGTATCGAAATCTCTGGCTTAAATGTGTTTTCTAAGTGATAAGCATATCGCTCTAAAAACTGTCTTTTCCATTCTGGATTTTCCATCAATCCCCTAGCAATCGAAGTGGAAAAAGCCCCACCAGAACCAGTACCACCTTCTCTTAAAACTTCTTCAATATAGTTCCATTTATAACGATTAGTCCACATAGACCAATCCATATCAAATAAAATCCATTTCCACAATCCATCATCAGATCGTACACGATAAAATTTTCTATTTCCATCATCAGTATTTACAAAATACACTTCTGCAATAAGCCAGTCCATATAATTATATACATCCATCTGAGTTTTTACATAATCATAGTTTTTTTGAATACCGATATCATTTTCATCCATAAACTGCTCTAAGGCTTTATATTCAGTATTCGAGCCAACCAATACTTGACCGTTTCCTTTTAAAAAGTCAATATTTTCATCTGGATTTGGAGCATAGTTTCTATTAGCAGCAAAATCCTTGTTACTTTTTTCTCTTAAATTATATATTCCCCAATACTTACCATTCAAATATAGCACGCATTGCCTGTAAGCCTGTACACCTATATCAGAGTTTTTTTCCATCAAACTAGTGATAAAAATATCTTTTACTCTAGAAAACTTACAATCTTGACCAGATTGTCTTGCAACAATATTTTTATACTCTGTATAAGGTCTAGAATCAAAAAACGGATATTCCATGCTTGTTTTTCCATACTTACCTCTTGAATACATAGCAAAGGATTTCTGTGGTTCACTCCTTGAAAAGCTACCAAAAAGCTGCAGACCTATATTTTGTTCAAACACTTGCTTTCCATCGACATAGAGCGAAAAGTTTGCAGGCACTTCAAAATCTTTCTTATTAAAATTTGCACCTCTAATCGCATTCAGTGCAAGAGTTCTATCATTAGTTGTTTCTGGGTCTCCATCATTAGCAGTATTATAATCAAATACTTCTACCCCATCACCCATATCAATATATCTTGTACCAACAAGTCTAGGATCCTCTGGGTCAACACCTGAGCCCAAAGAATAAATCCCTTTTTTGCTATCCCAAAGATAAACTGGGTCAGTAGTTATGGATATAACATCAACGGTATGATTTTCATCAATGAAGTATGTGCCAGTGATAGTATCACTCGGCATGTGCTTATCTTTATAAACAACTGCTCTTAAAGATGTGGTTTTATTTATTGTAATCCCATCCATATATTCCAAAGAAGCATGCGTAGGCTCACTACCATCAATCGAATAATAACAGGTAGAATCATTTGGTACATCAATATTGATCTTAATACTACCTTGATAAAATCCAAAAGCTTTATCAATTATAGGATTTACCGCATATCCAGTAACCCCACCAGTATTCATAAGCTCTGGAGTTGGAATAGGAAAAACCAAAAGATTATCGCCGTTTTGCCTTCCAATAGAAGTTCCAGCTTGCATCCCATCAATATTATATCTATCAATCAATCTGTCGTTATTATCAAAAAGTCCAATAATCTCTCCATCTAAAGAAAGAGTATAGTTTGTATTAAGATATTTTTTTTTTAGCTCCGAAGCTGTCTTTTTTGTTTCTCCCAGTCCCGAAGCTTGAACAAGTATATATTCGCCACCGCCAATCTCTATATCAGGAAATCGCCATTTCCCAGGATTGACAGTGTTATTTGTAAGCCCATAGCCTCCAATATTTATTGTTTTTGTTCCTCTATTTAAAACTTCAATCCAGTCATAATATTCACCATTGGTCTCTGGAACATATTTAGAGTTAGAACATACAACTTCGCTTATTATTATATCACCAAGCAAAACTTCATTTTCAGAAATAAACCTATCGTATCCTTCTTGATTATTCGCATATTTTGGAGATGGTAGAATGCTTGCTTGCCACTCATCTATATAGTTATTGCCCTCTAGTACTCTAGCATAAGAGTAATCAGATGCAACTTCATCAATATTAACAGAGTCCAATATCATTCCTTTATAGTTTGATATAATTATGCTCTCCTTAAAAGCCGAAAGTTTAAACGGAAGATGCAAACCTTCTTCCACATTTTCAGCAGACATTTCAATATCTCCAGAAGCATATAAAATAAAATACTCACCAGACTTTATCTGCACATCTGGCATCCTAAAACTATAAGGAGAAAGTAAATCATCAGAAATATAATAATCTTTCAAATTTACAGTAGCTTCGCCAGTATTATAAAGCTCAATCCAATCAGAATATTCGCCTCTATTATCCATCAAAGTTGTATTGTTGCTTGTCATAACTTCAGTGATAATAATCTCTGGGTTGTCAATTTTTCTACTCTCTTTAAAAGCTAACGCTCCATTTTCATCATTGCTATATCCAGGTGTTGGATCTAAAAACCTTTCAAAAGTTTCACTATCAGCTGTCTTTCTACCGTATGAAACATTAGTAGGTAACGCTTCAATCTCAATTCTATCCAAAAACTGTGCTGCTCTGTTGGATAAAATAATAACATCACCTTTAGAGCTCAGCTTGAAATTCGCATGAATCGCAGGTGCTTCAACGGAAGATATCCCTTTATCAGAAGCAAACACAAGCAAATACTCATTTGCACCAATAGTAACATCTGGCAAAGAAAACTTAATCGGCTCAATTTCATCATCGCTCAATCCAAAGCCATATAAGTTTATCGCTTCATTTGTTGGATTATAAAGTTCTATCCAATCAACAAACTCGCCTTCATCATCAGGTAAAAATCCAGAATTAGATGTCATAACTTCATTGATTATAACACCGCTTGTCCCCTCATCTTGGACAGATTGTGTCTTTTCTTGCTGTCGTATCCCAAAAAAAACGACAAGGATTCCTGCCACAATTATTACCACTATACTAGCAATTTTTTTTATAAAGTTTTTTCTCATTTTTTCTCCTAAATGTTCGCAAAATACCATAGCGAAAACATGAATATTTTAACACAATTTATTAATCTAAACAAGTTTATAACAAGTCGATTTGTTTATTTGTTAACATTTATCAGACTTTATCCACAGGCAACTGTTAATAACTTGTGATGTTTTGTGAACAATGTGCATATTCTTTTATATTATACCCATATTATAGTGAATATTTCCAAAATTGAGGATAAACCTGTTGATAACCCTGTTATTATCTGTTAATAATCTGTTCACATTAATTTTCATTCAAAAATCAGCTATTCCATGATTTATTGTTTTATTATCATTGCCAAATTATTCATACAATACTAAGTCAAAATAATGGCATCTCAAATCAAAAAATTTGAATTTATTAATGCAAAAAAACGAAAGATATGAGATAATAACGCAATATAAAATATAAGGTGAAAATTTATGAATAAAAAATACGGAGTAATAGACTTTGGAACAAACTCTGCAAGATTGATGATTTCGAGTTTTGACGGTAAAAACATCCAAACTTTATCAAAAGATATCGAAAACATAAGGCTTGGAGATGGAATGACAGACGGAATAATTACACAAGCCGCTATGCAAAGAGCTAAAAATACAACATTAAATTTTAAAAAAATAGCAGCAGATAACAATGTTGATGATATTTTTCTTTTTGCAACAAGCGCAGTAAGAGAAGCTAAGAACACAGGTCAATTTGTTTCTTATATAAAAGATAATACTGGTTTTGACGTAGATGTCATCAGTGGTGATTTAGAAGCTAAAGTTGGATTTTTAGGTGCTACTTATAAAACAAATGAACGAGTCGGTTTAATAGATGTTGGTGGCGGAAGCACAGAGGTTGTTTTTGGAAAAGGTGATGATTTAGCATATGCAAAAAGCTTTGTTATTGGAATAGTAAGATTGCTTCAAAACTTTGGACAAGCAGGTCCACAAAATTTAGGCGAATATGAAAAATGCAAAGATGAAATCATTAAAACTTTTACTGACCTCCCACCAGAATTAAACAATATAAAATGGCTTGGAATTGGTGGCACAGCGACGGCTCTAGCGGCTATTCATTTAAAGTTAAAAGTCTATGATCCAGACAAAGTGGATAATTATTATATTTCTATGGAGTTATTGGATTCAATGCTTGAAGATATGATGAATCAAACAGTAGAGCAGAGAAAAAACATAACTGGACTCGAAGAAAGAAGAGCTGATGTTATTGTCTTTGGCGCATTGATTATGAGCACATTTTTAAAACTTGTAAATGCAGACGGAATCACTGCCTGCGAAAGTGATAACTTAGAGGGTTATCTTTTAAAAAAACTCGGATTGTATTAATAGATTTTATATGCAAAAAATGCTAGGACTATAACAGCCTAGCATTTTTAAGTTCATTATATATTCTGTTAACAGGAAAACCCATTACACAGAAATAACATCCATCGATTTTTGATATAAACTTACTACCAAACCCTTGGATACCATAGGAACCAGCCTTATCCATCGGCTCACCAGTTTGAATATAATCATCAATCTCCGTTTTGCTAAGATCAGAAAAAATCACCTCGGTTTTTTCAAACCCTAAAATTTCATCATCACCATGCAATATGCAAAAACCAGTATAAACATAATGGCTCTTACCACTCAAACTTTTTAGCATGTTTTTAGCATCACTTTTATCTAAAGGCTTGCCAAGTATCTGATCATCTAATACAACAACCGTATCAGATCCAATAACAACTCTATCACCCTCAAGATTATTATGCGTAGCTTTTGCTTTTTTACGAGACAGAAACTTTACCACATCTTCAGGATCAACTAAGTCAGTTGATTCATCAACATCATATGTTATTACATCAAAATCGTCTATGATGAATTTCAATAGCTCTTGCCTTCTCGGCGAAGAAGAGGCTAGCACAAATTTATTCATAAAGACTTATGCCTTTTTCTTCTTTTTAATATGAGTAATAGCATCCTTTGGACATTTCTTTGCACAAAGTCCACAATGAACGCATTTATCATAATTAATTATTGGAAGATTATCAACCATTGTAATCGCATCAAACTTACATTCTCTTGCACAAATTCCACAGCCAATACAACCCGCTTTACAAATTTGCGAAACTGCTTTTCCCTTTTGATGAATTCTACATGCAATATAAGTACGACTAAGCTCCGGATCCATCATAACGATTGTGTCCTTTGGACATTCCTCGGCACAGATTCCACAACCAACGCATTTATCAGGATCAACGATTGCAAGACCATCTTTTTTGTTTACAGTAATAGCATCAAACTTACAAACTTGTTGACATGTACCAAGCCCTAAACATCCAACGCTACAAGCTTTTGCTCCACCAGAAAGTGCAGCTGCTGCTCTACAATCCTCCATGCCGCCATAAATGTATTTGCTAACGATTTTATCTTTAACGCCAACACACATAACTCGTGCAACAAGCTTTTTCTTTTCGCTAGCCTCTACGCCCAAAAGCTTTGCAATTTGGTTTGCATTTGCACTAACACAAACAGCACACTCAGAAATGCTTGCTTTTTTTTCATATAATGCTTTCGCAAAAGCATCACAACCAGGCCTACCACATCCACCACAGTTTGCACCAGGTAGCAATGATACTATTTCACTGATTGTTTCATTCTTTTCAACCGCAAATTTTTTGGATGCAATAGCTAGACCAAGACCAAAAATAAGTCCCAATCCTCCAATAACTGCAATAGATATTAAAACCATTTCTAACATATTACTACTCACTCCCAATTCATATATCGTAAGTGATCACCTATAAATAATAACCTTTTATATAAGTAATCTTAAAAAACTAAACTAATCCAGCAAATCCTAAAAACGCAATCGCCATTAATGAAGCTGTGATAAGCGCAATTGGAAAGTTCTTAAAAGAATCTGGAATATCTGAAAGCTCAACTCTTTCTCTAATTCCAGCAAAAAGAACGATTGCAATTGTAAAACCAATAGCCGCACCTATACCAGAAAACAGAGTTTCAATCAGATTATATCCTTCTGTTATATTGATGATTGCAACTCCAAGCACTGCACAGTTTGTTGTGATAAGTGGCAAGAACACACCAAGCGACTCATATAGCGTTGGTGAAGCCTTTTGAATGATCATCTCAACAAGTTGAACAAGCGAAGCTATAACCAAGATAAAAGCAATTGTCTGTAAAAACTCAATTTTAAGTGGTACTAAAACGAGTGTTTGTATCAAGTATGTAATAACAGAAGCAAGCGCCATAACGAATGTAACCGCCATACCCATTCCAACTGCTGTTTCTACTTTCTTTGAAACCCCGATAAAAGGGCAAATTCCTAAGAATCTTGACAAGACAAAGTTATTAACTAAAATCGTGCTAACCAATATTAAAAGTATCTTTATAAATGCATCCATGTTTATTTACCACCTTTCATAGAGATTTTATTAACTACCGCCATTATTAATCCCAAACTCAAGAATCCACCAGGAGCAAGAATCATAAGTAATACTGGCTTAAAGCTTTGCCCCATTATGTTAACACCAAATATAGAACCATTTCCTAAGATTTCTCTAAATGATGCGATAATTATAAGCGCAATAGTGAATCCCAATCCCATTGCAATACCATCAAGCATGGAATAAAATACACCATTTTTTGATGCATAGCTTTCAGCTCTTCCTAATATAATACAGTTTACAACGATCAATGGAATAAAAAGACCAAGTGCCGCAAACAGTGATGGCAAGTATGCCTCCATAAGCAGTTGTACTATTGTAACAAAGGTTGCGATAACAACGATAAACGCTGGAATCCTAACCTTATCAGGTATAAAATTTCTAAGCATTGAGATAACAACATTTGAACAAACAAGAACAAAAGTTGCGGCTAATCCCATACCAAGACCATTGGATGCCGAAGTTGTAACAGCTAATGTTGGACAAAGTCCAAGCATCAATTTAAATATCGGGTTTTCATCTACAAGTCCATTTTTAAATATCTTTACTATTTTATTTTGATTCATATTATCCGCCCCCTATTCATACACGCTATTAAAGAAGTCAGAAGCAAAGTTAACACCGTTAACTACACCAACAGAAGTCTTTGTTGCGCTTGTAATAGAATCAATTTCGCTACCAACACTAATGTGTGGCTGTGTACCAACAAATTGATCTTTAAATTTAGGTTCACTCGCATTTGCACCAAGTCCAGGCGTTTCTTCATGAGAGCCAATGCTTATTGCTTCAACTTTTCCGTCTGGAGTAAATCCAACTGTCATTTCAATACCAGGGTTATATCCCTTAGTAGTTACTTTTACAGTCATTCCAACCTTTTGTCCACCAGCAAGTCCAAAGTACGCTTCATCGATAGTAACATGAGTTTGATCATCAAAAGTTACCGCATCAACACCGCTTAAATCAATAAGCTCAAAATCATCAGCCGCACTTAAAACATCTTTTCTAGACTCAATCGCTCTGTTGATATTACCTTGCTCGATTGGATCCTTTGTTACTTCATATGTAACCCCTAATAGTGCAGCCGCAACTGTACATATAAGGAACAATCTTATCGTTAAACTAAATATATCTTTCATATCTACGCTTTAACCTCCCCAAATAATTTTGGCTTAAAGGCCTTATCAATCAACGGCACAGCAAGGTTCATAATCAAAATCGCATATGAAACACCCTCTGCTGATGCACCAAATAATCTAAACACACCAGTCAACACACCACATCCCAATGCGAATATAATCTGTCCTTTTTTTGTAACAGGACAAGAAGAATAATCCGTCGCCATATATATTGCACCAAGCAATAATCCACCAGCAAATATATGATATGCACTAGCACTAAGTGCCGCCATATCAAATCCACTAAATGCAAATACTATCACAGCAACCGTAGAAATATAAACCACAGGTATATGCCATGTGATAACTTTTCTTATAAGCAAGTATATTCCACCAAGAATAAGTGCAATTCCACCAACCTCACCTATTGTTCCAGATATATTACCAATAGCAAGATTTATAAAGCTTTCAGTAGCTTGTCCATCTTTTATAAGACCAAGTGGTGTAGCACCAGTTATAGCATCAGGTGGTGTAAAGTTGAAATTAAACTTTTCAAAAGTCTTTGTAAAAGCAAGCATAATTCCTGGCCATGAAGCAACTAAGAATGCACGAGCTCCAAGCGCTGGATTCATAAAGTTTTGTCCCAAACCACCGAATAATTGTTTAATTATTACGATAGCAAAAAATGCACCAACAACAGGTATCCAAAGTGGAACTGCTGGCGGCAGGTTAAGTCCTAATAACAATCCAGTTAAAGCAGCACTTAAATCGCCAATCGTATTTTTTCTTTTTAATATCTTTTGTATAAAATATTCAAACATAACACTGCTTAGCATACATACTAGTACTACTAATAGTGAGTATAATCCGAAGAAATAAACACCAACCAAAGTTGCTGGCACAAGTGCTATGATAACATCTAACATTATGTTTGAAATCGTTTTTCCACTTCTTACATGTGGCGAAGCAGAAACATTTAATTGATCAAGAAATTCCATAGTGTATTACTTTCCCCCTCTATTTAGAAGTTTTATTCTTTCTAATTTGAACTTTTGCAAGTTTAAATGATTGTGTCAAATATCTTTTCGATGGGCAAATATATGAACATGCTCCACATTCAATGCAATCCATAACATTAAACTTTTCAGCTGATTCATAATCGCCTTTAATCGCATAAGTATTCATATATAACGGCATAAGTCCAACAGGACACACTGATACACATTTTGCACATCTAATACAATTATCCTGTGGTTTCGAACCCGCCAACTCTTCATCAAGTGCTAAAAGTCCAGAAACCCCTTTAATAGTAGAAGTTTCTAAGGTATATTGTGCTAATCCCATCAATGGACCACCAACAAGAATCTTTTCAATCTGTTTAGTAAATCCACCACAATATTCAAATATTTCTTCAAATTTTGTTCCAACACGAACTGATAAGTTTTTAGGATCTTTAACACATCCACTAACAGTTATAGCTCTTTCAATCAAAGGAATATTTTTAAATACTGCATTGTAAATTGCAATGCATGTAGAAGCATTTAGTACAACCGCACCAATATCCATTGGAAGTCCACCAGAAGGAACTTCACGTTTTGTAACAGCTTGAATAAGCTGCTTTTCTCCACCTTGCGGATATTTAACTTTTAAAGTCTTAACACTAATAGGCTCATTTGCACATGCCTTTTTCATGTTATCAATAGCGTTTTTCTTATTATTCTCAACTCCGATATACCCCTCATCTACGGATAATATCTTCATTACAATCTTCAGTCCAGCAACAATCTCATCTGCCATCTCAAGCATCGCTCTGTGGTCAGAAGTAAGGAAAGGCTCACATTCAGCACCATTAACAATCAAAACATCTATATTCTTATCAGGTGGCGGCGAAAGTTTTACATGAGTTGGAAAAGTAGCTCCTCCCATTCCAACGATTCCACCTTCTTGAATAAGGCTTACAATCTCTTTAGGCTCAAGATTTTCAATATCTCTTTCCTGCCCATATCCAGCTACCTTCTCATCTTTAAAATCATTTTCGATTTTAATAGCAAGAACATCACTTCCTAAAATATGTGGTTGGTTAGATATCTCAACTACTGTACCAGAAACACTAGAATGTATCGGAACACTAACAAAACCAGTTGCTTCACCAATTTTTTGTCCCATAAGTACACGATCTCCAACTTCAACAATTGGCTTAGCAGGTCCACCAATATGTTGTCCTATTGAAATAGTAATGTCTTTAGAAACTGGCATTTTCTCAATCGGCTTTTTCTCCGTTAGATATTTACCATGATGAATTTGTGTAAGTGGATGTATTCCACCTTTAAATGATAACTTCATCTACAATCTCTCCTTCTATATAAAAAGTAAATTTTATTGTATATAAAACTTGAACAAAATTTCATAATTTACAAACTACGCAAACATCTATCATTATACAATAATAATCGAAATTGTAAATACTAAAGTTAAAAAAATGCAAGTAATATAAAGAAAATACACACAATATTTGTTCATTTTTTCACAAGATTAAACTTAACAAGCACAATATGTGCGTTTATCACGTTAAGTTGCACCTTATTTGTAATATTTAGCGAGAATCCATTGATTATATCCATATTGTTGTAAATATCATATATTATTACTTTACAAATAAAAAACAGAGCAACCTCGACTTCTGATTACACTGTTTTTATTTGACTAAATTATTTTTTAAACATTTATTCAACAACTATTGAATCCCTCATTTGCTTTTGCATTTCTGTCATACCTTTTTTTAATGCCGAAATTGCACCATGATATGAATCATATTCTTGATCAGAAATTCCATCTTTAATTGAATCAAGTTCATCTAACAAATCCGAAGCTTTATCAATATACTTTTCAGCTTCATCCGCTAAATCATCATACATATTATTTAAGTCTTCAATACTTGTTATATCTGCCGCTTTTTCTCCAATTTTTGCTCCAAAATCAATCCACTCATTTGTAAGTGATTCTACATCCTCTTTTATCTTATCTAGTTCATCAGAATAATTTGGACCGCAGGCAACAAAACTAGTCATCACCAGCAATAAAATCATACTGGAAATAAAAATTTTTCTCATAACTTTTCCTCCTTATTACCCTATACGATATTATGATCTCTTCTAAAGTTTTATACTTAATTATACCACTAATATTTGTTTAATCAATAAATCTATACAAAAAAAACAGGATAATCTATTTTCAAGATCACCCTGTAAATATTAATTTAATTAAACTAGATTTATTGTTATTTTGACCAAACCACACGATTGATATAATCCGTATATGATAGTATTATTCTAAGTACTTTATCAGAAACATTCGGCATGCTATAATCTGCTACTTGTCTAAGCGTTGATTTTTCCTGTGTCTCAAGAATCTCAAGTCCCTGCAATATTCGATCTTTAGCAAGACCAACCATCATAACACTTGCTTCTTCCATAGCCTCTGGTCTTTCATGAGCTTGTCTAATATTCAAAGCTTTAAAACCAAGAATTGAGCTTTCTTCACTTATCGTTCCACTATCACTAAGGACAGCTTTGGCTTTTGTTTGTAATTTAACATAATCATTAAATCCCAACGGTTTAGAAGTTTGAATAAGTTTATTAAACACAATACCTTTAGCTTCAATCATATTTCTCGTTCTTGGGTGCGTACTCATAATAATCGGCATCTTATATTTTTCAGCAACAGTATTTAAGCTTTCAACCAAATCCAAAAAGTTTTCTTCAGAGCTGATATTTTCTTCTCTATGAGCAGAAACGATAAAATACTCGCCTTCTTTTAATTTCAATCTATCCAGAACATCTGAGCTTTCAATATCACTTTTTCTACTATTGATTACTTCAAACATCGGACTACCAGTTTTAATAACTCTATCAGCAGAAAGTCCCTCACGCAATAAATACTCTCTTGCAATATCGCTATAAGTTAAGTTAATATCCGCAGTATGATCAACAATCTTCCTGTTAGTTTCTTCTGGAACTCTTTGGTCAAAACACCTATTACCAGCTTCCATGTGAAAAATCGGTATATGCTTTCTTTTAGCCGCAATAGCACAAAGACAACTATTAGTATCACCTAGTACTAAAAACGCATCAGGCTTTTCTTCTTCAAGTATTGGATCAATCTTAATCAAGATGTTTCCGATTGTTTCAACAGCAGTTCCCGTTGCTGCATTCAAAAAATGATCTGGCTTTTTAAGCTTAAAGTCTTGAAAGAAAACTTCGTTTAGCTCATAATCATAATTTTGACCAGTATGCACAAGTATATGCTCAATAGCCTCTGACTCATCCAATTTATTCAATACAGCCGACAATCTGATAATCTCAGGTCTTGTCCCTACGACCGTCATAACTTTTAATTTCTTCAATTACTAAACCTCCAAAAAATATGTATCTGGTTTTTGTGGATTAAAACACTCGTTAACCCACATTATTGTGACCATATCAGCATCACCAAGGTTTTCAATATTGTGAGTATAACCGCAAGGTATATCAACAACCTGCATTTTTTCTCCACTGACAAAATATTCGATAATTTCATCGCATCCGATTTTTCTAAAACGAATAACACCTTTTCCGCTAACCACCAAAAACTTTTCATTTTTAGTATGATGCCAGTGATTTCCCTTAGTAATACCTTTTTTAGATATATTAACAGAAACTTGACCTCTATCAACAGTCCTTAAAATCTCGGTAAAAGAACCCCTATCATCAACATTCATTTTTAAATCATAAGCAAAATCATCTTGTGGCAAGAAACTCAAATATGTGCTGTAAAGTTTTTTTGTAAGCGGCTCACCCATATTAGCAACGCTTAAATCAGATCTGCTATCTTTAAATGATTGAATTGTTTTTGCCAATTGTCCCAAAGTGATTTCGTGCGAAACTGCAACATCACAATACTTATCATTATATGTAGCTTTTCCATCAAGAGCCATAAGTATCTCGTCCATAACATCATCTATATAACAAAGCTTTAATAAAGCATCTTCATTATTAACTTGTATATCAATCCCTCGTGCTATGTTATAACAAAAAGTTGCAACAACAGTATTATAATTCGGTTTGCTCCATTTTCCAAAAAGATTTGGCAGGCGATAAACATAAACCTTTGCCCCTGTCTCTTTAGAATAATCAAACATCAAATCCTCGCCAGCTTTTTTGCTAACGCCATATGGGTTGTCAAGTGCCGCTTGAATTGATGATGTAATTAGTACAGGCGCAGTATTATTATTTTTTTTTAGAAGATCCAAAAGTGTAGATGTAAATCCAAAGTTACCACTCATAAAATCCTCTTGCTTTTCAGGACGATTAACACCAGCAAGGTGAAAAACAAAATCACAATGCTTAGTATAAACATCAAGTAAATCAGCAGGCGTATCGATATCAAACTTATAAATTTCCAAGCCTTCATTTTTATCTAGCTCAGCACAAAGATTTCTACCAACAAATCCATTTGCACCAGTAATTAGTATCTTCACGCTATCTATTCTCCCACTTTTCAATCTCATCTTTAATATAATCAAGCTCTAAAAGTTTCGCCTTTGTCTCTTCAACTGATAAAAGTTGTGTATTATTAGAGTTAAATTCACTGATTTTTGTTCTTTCAGTATGCCCATCAGTAAAGTATTTGTCATAATTAAGATCACGCTTATCAGCAGGTACACGGTAAAAATCACCCATGTCCATAGCAGTTAAACACTCTTCATTAGTTAAAAGTGTTTCATAAGTCTTCTCACCATGTCTGATTCCGATTATTTTAGTTTCAGTTTCAACATGAAATAACTCTTTAACCGCTTGGGCTAAAACACCAATCGTACATGCTGGTGCCTTTTGAACCATAATATCGCCACTCGCAGCATTATTAAAAGCAAAAATAACAAGTTCAACCGCTTCTTCTAAGCTCATAATAAAACGAGTCATATTAGGATCAGTAATAGTCAGTGGCTTTCCAGATTTTATTTGTTCAATAAATAAAGGAATAACAGAACCACGAGAACACATAACATTTCCATAACGAGTTCCACAGATCAGAGTTTTTTGCGGATCAATAGTCCTAGATTTTGCAACAAAAACTTTTTCCATCATAGCTTTGGATGTACCCATAGCATTAACAGGATATGCCGCTTTATCAGTAGATAAGCAGATAACCTTTTTAACACCAGCCTCAATACATGCAATAAGCACATTTTCCGTTCCAAGAACATTGGTCTTAACAGCTTCAATCGGGAAAAACTCACATGATGGTACTTGTTTTAAAGCCGCAGCTTGAAAAACATAATCAACGCCATACATTGCGTTTTTAATACTATCTATGTTTCTTACATCACCGATGTAATACTTTATCTTTGGACTATTATATTTGTGTCGCATATCATCTTGTTTCTTCTCATCTCTAGAAAATATACGAATCTCTTTTATATCAGTGTCTAAAAAGCGTTCTAAAACTGCGTTTCCAAACGACCCCGTTCCACCAGTAATTAGAAGTGTTTTATCTTTAAACATGTTTAAGTTCCTTCCTGTAATGCAATAATTATATACGTACTTATAAATGATTTTATAAAAAAAGCTGTCAAAATGCAAGCATTAAAGTCTTAAATATAAATTTTTACTTGTTTTTATAAAATATTTACATAATTAGTCATCTTTCTGATTTTATATATGCTAAAATAAAAACAACTTATTAATAACTTATAAAAGAGGTAACCAGATATGTTAAATATAGCATTATCAAATGAATCATTTTCACCACAATATGATGGTGTTGCAGTCTGTGTGGAAAATTACGCAAAAATAATAAACCAATCATATGGAAACTCATATGTAATAGTTCCATCAAATGATGAAAGACAAATAGATTCTTTTGATTATCCAATCTATCAATATCCAACAACAAGAATTTCTTTAGCAGATCAATATAAAGTCGGAATTCCAATATCTCCAAAACTATCAAAAAAAATTAATGATATTCCTTTCGACCTTATTCATTCCCATTGTCCTTTTGTGTCAGGAATATTATCACAAAGGATTGCAGCTAAAAAAAACATCCCTCATATTTCTACTTTTCATTCAAAATTTAAAGATGATGTAAATCAACGTCTAAAATATAATTTTGAATTGCCTGGAGAACTAGTTGCAAAGTATGTTGTTTCTTTCTATAACCGCTGTGATTATGTATGGACAGTAAGCAACGGTACAGCAAACACACTAAGAGAATATGGCTACGAAGGAAATATAAACGTTATTCCTAATGGGTGTGATATGCCAATAACTCATTTCAATAAAAATGACAGGTTACAAATCGCATCAGAATATGGTCTTGATCCAAATAGTCCAATTCTATTATTTGTTGGTAGATTAACTTATGTAAAAAATATCAAGCCAATTATTAAAGCCCTCGGTGCACTTGCAAGGCATGATAAAAAATTCAACATGCTTTTTGTTGGTAATGGTGAGGATATGGATAATATGAGAAAAGAAGTTAAAGATGAAAACCTAGAAGATCATGTGAAATTCGCAGGTAAAATATTATCCCGTGAAAAACTGAGAAAGATTTATTCTAGTAGCGATCTATTTATCTTCCCTTCTATATATGACAATGCACCACTAGTCGTACGTGAAGCTGCTGCTTGTGGATGTGCCTCACTCTTAATTAAAGATAGCAATTCATCTGAAGGAATTACAGATGGATATAATGGCTTTCTTGCAAAAGATACTGTTGAGGATATAACGCTATCAATAGATAGAGCTCTATCACGTAAAGATTTAAACACAATAGGAGACAAAGCCCGAGATACAATATATATTACTTGGGATACTGTTTTAGATAGAGTAACAACTGAATATGAAAAAATCATTCTAGATTGGGATCCATCAAAATCTAAAATGCGAAAATATTTCGATTCTATTTCTATGTCAAAAATAGATCTTTTAAAAGATTTTAATATAAATATGACAGAAAAAATCAAAAATCAAATAAATAAACAAATCAAAAAATAAAATTGTAAATAATAACAAAAATCGATTGACTTTTTTGAAATTTCTTATATAATTAAACCTTCCATTGTATTTATATTAAAAATTCGATGGAAAAAAAGCAGAAAAAAATATAAATAGATGTTTCACTAAACCACAATATATGGTATAATCCTTTCGTGCCAAACCACACTATACAGTGTAGGCGCGTGAGGTTATTTTTTTTCTGCAAAAATAACAATAAGTTATTCATAAAAAATAGGAGATTTAAATGTATAAGTTTGATAGTTTGCTAAAAAGGCACTTTACTAAAGAGTTGGAAAGTACAAGCAAATCCGTATATGATTTGTTTGAATATAAGAAATGTGATGTACTCATGAAAAATTGGAAAACGGGTGAAACTATCTTAGACATGATAGATTTAGAGTTCCCTTGTGATTATAGCCAAAATTCATGTAATATAATAGCAGCCAAATATTTTAGAAAAGCTGGTGTAAATGATAAGCGTGGTCATGAACACAGCATAAAACAAATTGCAGACCGTCTAGTAGGCTTCTGGGTAGATTCACTATATGATGAAGGTCTACTTAGTGATGAAAACCAAAAGCAAATCCTATATGATGAATTAGTATATGCTTTTTTATCCCAAATGTGGGCACCAAACTCACCACAATGGTTTAACACAGGCATAAAGAGAAACTATGATATCGCTGGTGAAAAAGGAAACCTTTATTACTACGATGAAGAAAAAGGCGAAGTTGTTGAATCAAAAGATAGATATACTAGAACTCAAGCTTCTGCTTGTTTTATAATATCTATTCAAGATAAATTGATTGGTAAAAATTCTATTTCGGATCATTACGTCAGTGAAACAAATCTGTTTAAGGGTGGTTCTGGTGTTGGAACAAACTTTTCAACATTGAGAGCTTTCAATGAAAAACTATCAAGCGGTGGTGTTTCTTCTGGAATGATGAGTTTTTTGAAGGGTTTAGATAGAAACGCTGGAGCAATCAAGTCTGGTGGAACAACAAGAAGAGCCGCAAAAATGGTTATCACAGATATAGATCATCCTGAAATCGAAGAATTTATCACTTGGAAGTCACTAGAAGAACAAAAAGTTCGTGACCTTGGGAAAATGGGATATGATACTTCTATGGATGGAGAAGCATATCAAACAGTAGCAGGACAAAACAGCAATAACTCAGTAAGACTAAATGAAGAGTTTATGAAAAAAGTCTTAGATTTAGATGAAGATCCTGATTCTACTTTTGAACTAAAAGGAAGATTAGATAATAAAACAAATAAAGAAGTAAGCACAAAAGATCTATGGAATAAAATCAACAAATCATCTTGGGCTTGTGCAGATCCAGGATTACAATATGACGATACTTTCAACTCATGGCACACTTGTCCTTCAGGAATGGATGGACAAACTGATGCAAAGCATAATAGAATCAATGCAACAAACCCTTGTAGTGAATATGCGTTTTTAGATGATACTGCATGTAATCTAGCTTCAATCAACATCTATCGTTTTCATAATGAACAAACAAATGAGTTTGATTTAGATAGTTATATTCATCTAATCTGTCTAATACAAATGATTCTAGAAGCATCAATCCATTGGGGTCAATTCCCAACAGAAGATGTTGCACTAAAAAGTTATTACTTTAGAACAACAGGTCTTGGAATTGCAAATATCGCTTCATTATTCTTGGCTAAAGGTTTGCCTTATGATTCTGATAAAGCTAGATCTTTTGCTAGTGCACTTGCTGGTATACTGACAGGATACTCATATTATGCATCATCACTTATGGCAGAAAAGCTCGGTGCTTTTAAATCATATGACTTAAACAAAGATGCAATGAACAAAGTTATTAGAAACCATGCAAGAGTTGCTGGACATCTAAAAGACGAATTTGAAGGCTTAACTTATAATCCAATCAAAGTTGACCACAGCTTAATATCCGATGATATAAGCGAAAAGCTACTAGACTCATGGAAACTTGCAATTGAAAGTGGAGCTGAATTTGGTTATAGAAATGCACAAGTTAGTGTTATTGCTCCAACAGGAACAATTTCATTTGCAATGGGCTGCGGGGCGACTTCTGTTGAGCCATATTATAGCCATGTTATCTTTAAGCAATTGATTGGTGGCGGTACAATGTTACTCGTTAACCCTGTTTTAGATATAGCGCTTAAAAACCTTGGTTATGTAGACAACCAAATCGAAGAAATAAATGCTTACTTACTAGCTCAAGATAAGAACGGCAAGCTAAAAAATTCAAATATTTCAGGTGCACCATTTATCAAACAAGAACATATCAAGATATTTGATACAGCAAATGATATTAGTCCACAAGGACATGTTTTGATGGTATCTGCCATCACTCCATTGATAAGTGGAGCCATTTCAAAAACTGTAAATTTACCTGCAAAAGCAACTGTAAAAGACATTGCTGATATCCACTTATTAGCTTATAAAACAGGAACAAAAGCAATCGCACTTTATCGTGATGGATGTAAAGTTAGCCAACCGCTAACAATGGGTGATTCAATTGTTGATGATAAACCTTTTGAGGATTATACATATCAAGAATTAATCGATTATGCAAAATTAAAACAATATACACCAACAAGAATTAGACCTAATGGAATACATCCAAGTCGAACTCATTCAGCTAAAATTGGTGATATTGAACTATATATCAATTTAGGATTCTATGATGATGGTAGAATCGCAGAAATGTTTGTATCAACTGATAAAGAAGGTACTGTTGTAAAAGGAATATTAGCTTCATTGTCAAAATCGATTTCAAACATGCTTCAATATCATATCGATTCAGCAGATATTTCTAGAATGTTAAGAGATCAAAAATTTGAGCCTTCTGGTTTTGTAAGTAGACACCCATATATCAAATCAGCATCATCGATTTCTGATTTAATAAGTAAAGTTATCGATATAGAAATGGGTGATTTTAGCAGGTGTCAAGTAAAACCAGATAATTATAACCCTATAACATTAAAAAGTTTTGAAAGTATGGTCAAACCAGAAATATCAAAAACACCTAAAACAGAAGGTGAGCGAATATATGGTGAAACTTGCGCAACATGTCAAAGCTCATATTTGATTAAAAATGGCACATGTAAAGTTTGTCAAGATTGTGGCTCAACAACTGGTTGTAGCTAAATAAAAAATAGTATATCTTAAACTCCAAATTATTAATGATTTGGAGTTTTTTTCATTCTCAAATACTAAAAAACCCCTCTAGCCTTTTAATACCATTTATTGAAAATAATTTATTTAAACAAGTAGTATCACTCTTGCTAAAACCAGTATAATAAACTATAATAATCATAGTACATTGGTTTATTATGGCTATATTTTTACACAATAATTCAATTTTCGTATGTTTAGCACATAGTAATTATTAACAGCCAAATGTAATGCTTAAAATAGTGTTTACATGTTATTAATATTTAACCTTTTGTACTGATAAAACACATATATAACCAAACTATTTATCTGATGTGTGCCATTTATGATAAATAAAATTACACTATCATAAATGAATGTCTACATCAATAACTGTAAACTTAATTCTATAAGGGGGAATTATAATGAAAAATAAAATTAGAGTTACTATTGGAGCTAACAGTTATGTTGTTGTTGGTGAGGAAAATGACGAGCACATAAAAAAAGTTGTAGATTTGGTTGATGAAGATTTTAATCTCATATCAAAATCACATCCTAGTTTTAGTACAACAGACAGAACAATGCTCACAGCAATTAATATTGCTGATAGTTACATAAAATCCGAGCAAAAATATATTAGCATAATTGAAGATTTTAAGATATCCGAACAGGAACTAAAATTAAAAGCTGATAGTCTAATTAATGAAGTGATAGATTTAAAAAATGAGTTGGAAAAAGTAAATAAAATTATTGGTGAAATAGAAGGAATTGATACTGGTCATAAAGCTTACGATAGTCAAGAAAGTGACAGTGATTTAGAGTTTAACAGTTCAAATTATCCATTGGATGAAGATGAAGAATTAATCATTATAAAAGCAACCAATATAGATAAAACTAATAGTGATGAAAAATATATTTTAAATAATATTGATGAAAACAATACAGACAAAGACAATATAGATGAAAATAATTTAGATGAAGACGAAGAAGTTGCTAATCAAACAAAATTTGATTTTAGAGGTCTTAATCGTGGATATAATGACTATTTCAAGTCTAAAACAAGAATCACATTTGATGATGAAAAGGACGAAAATTTTGATGATTAAAAACTTATAACAGTTTTTAATAAAAGAGGAGTTTAATGAACAAAAGAGTATATAAAGTATTAGAATTTGATAAAATATTAAAAATGTTATCAAATAAAGCAATTTCTGATTGTGCAAAAATATCAGCGCAAAATCTAGTCCCTAAAAAGGATTACGATGAAGTTGTAAAATTGATGCAAGAAACAAACGAGGCAGAACGATTAATAATGGGGTTTGCAAAATACCCTATCATATATTTTTCAGATTGCAAAAATGAGTTTAAGCGTTTAAAAACTCAAGCAGCTTTGAATTGCAAAGAGCTATTAAAACTAAACGTTTTATTTAAAGCAGCAAAATACGCTAGCTCAAATTTAAAAAAAGGTACAGAAGAAAATATCATCATATTACCAGAGATTGCTGAAAATCTATATTATGATGAAACATTTATTAAGAAAATCGATAATGCAATTTTAGACGAAGAGAGAATCGCAGATACTGCATCTGATGAGTTATTTAGTCTTAGAAGAAATCTTCGAGATGAAAATGAGCGACTTAGAGAAAAATTATCAAACATCACAAAAAACAGCGCCTATAAAAAATTTCTACAAGATTCTATCGTAACAAGCAGAAATGGCAGATATGTGGTGCCTGTTAAAGCAGAACATAAAAAGGACGTTAAGGGGCTTATCCATGACCAATCTGCAAGTGGTCAAACGCTTTTTATCGAGCCTGAAATTGTTGTTCAATCAAACAATAAAATCAAAGAATTAGAGGCGAAAATAAGCACAGAAGAGCAACGAATACTATATGAGCTTAGTAGTTATGCGGCCAATTTTACAAACGACTTTGCTACTGATTTAACCATCTTAACTTATCTGGATTTGGTCTTTGCAAAAGCTTCGCTTGCTGGAGAAATGAAAGCCTCTCCCCCATCTTTTAATAAAGACAACATTATCCACATTAAAGAAGGTCGTCATCCACTTGTCGATGCAAAAGAAATTGTACCAGTAACAATAAAAATAGGCGATGAATACAGTGTGCTTGTTATTACTGGACCAAATACTGGCGGAAAAACTGTATCACTAAAAACTTGTGGTCTTTTTCAGCTTATGGCTCAATCTGGTCTTTTTTTACCAGCACTAACCAGTTCAACGCTACCAGTTTTCAAAAACATATATGCTGATATCGGTGATGAACAGAGTATCGAGCAAAGCTTGAGTACTTTTTCTTCTCATATGAAAAATATCGTTCCTATACTAAAAAAGTCTGATAGCCAAACTCTAGTACTGTTGGATGAACTCGGTGCAGGAACCGATCCAACTGAAGGTGCGGCACTTGCTCTTAGCATATTAGAATCCATAAGTAATAATGGCGGATATGTTATGGCAACGACTCATTACAGCGAGATCAAGGCCTTTGCAATGGTTGAACCTGGCTATGAAAATGCAAGTATGGAGTTTGATGTAAAAACTCTTTCACCAACTTATAACCTTAGAATGGGCATCCCTGGACTTTCTAATGCTTTTGAAATAAGCAAAAAGTTGGGTATCCCTGGTCAAGTTATTGAAAATGCAAAAAAGCATATGTCCGAAGAACAGGCAAGATTCGAACAGTTATTAAACGAAGCTGCTGCATCAAAGCAAGAGGCAGATAAAAAGATAATAGAAGCGGAAAACTTCAAGCGAACATCTCAAAGCCTAAAAGATAAGGCAATAATTCTTCAAGAAAAAGCTGATAAAAGAGAAAAGGATATTATTAAAAAAGCCAAAGAAAAAGCGGCTGAAATAATAAAAGATGCAAAATATGAATCTGAACAGATAATAACCGAACTCAAAAAAATCAAACTTTCTAGTGAGCGAGACAGAACTCAAACCATTGCACATGCAAGATCGACTCTAAACGAAAAACATAACGAGCTTAATAAAGATCTTAAAACTTTATCACACAACGAGCCACCTGTTGACAGCGTAAAAATCAATGTTGGTGATATTGTAAAGCTAATTGGCGTTGGAACAAAAGCAACTGTCTTAGAAAAGCCTGATGCAAAAGGAATGATAAAAGTTCAAGCTGGAATAATGAAAATGAGTTTTCATATCAGCGAAATTGAAAGTACAACCAAAGCACAAAAGCAACCACTTAAAGCAACTTCAAAATCTTTCACCTCTTCTCCAAAAGCGAAAATGGAGATAGATATTAGAGGAAAAAATATAGATGAAGGAATAATGGAAGTTGACAAATATTTAGATGAAATCTATCTAGCAGGTCTTAGTGAAGTGAGTATAATTCATGGAAAAGGAACTGGTGTGCTTAGAAAAGGAATACATTCTTATCTAAAACAAAATTCATATGTGAAATCTTATAGATTAGGAGTATATGGCGAAGGTGATGCTGGAATTACTGTTGTAACGATCAAATAAAACTAAAAACAACCTCCAACTTGACTAGTATATTTAATACTAAATAAATTGGAGGTTTTTTATTTGCTCTATTTTATCAATTAATTTAACTGCTATTTTAAATTATCCCCAAAACTCAACTGACTTCTCATATCTCTCTTTTCTTGTGTTAGTTCTTTTAAGCCAAAATGTTGATAAGCAAGTTTTGTCACTACCCTGCCTTTTGGAGTTCTCTTCAAAAAACCTAATTGTAAAAGATATGGTTCATAAACATCCTCAATTGTGCCAGCCTCTTCACCAGTAGATGCCGCTAAGTTGTCAATTCCAACAGGTCCACCTTCAAACTTATCGATAATACAAAGCAGTAAATCCCTATCCATATTATCAAGCCCTAAATGGTCAACTTCTAAAAGATCAAGTCCTGCCTTTGCAGATTCATAATCTATGACACCAGTTCCTCTGATTTGGGAATAATCACGTACACGTTTAAGCAACCTGTTCGCAATCCTTGGTGTTCCCCTAGACCTCATGGAAATCTCTTTTGCACCACGCTCATCGATCTCAATATCCATTATTGAAGCAGAACGTGTAACAATACTCTGAATCTCGGGTATTCCGTACATCAATAAACGGTTTAACACGCCAAATCTATCTCTAAGCGGAGAGGTCAAACTACCAGCTCTCGTTGTTGCACCAACTAACGTAAACTTAGGCAAATCAATCCTAAGTGACCTTGCACTAGGACCTTTTCCAATTATAATATCAAGTGCAAAATCTTCCATCGCAGGATAAAGCACTTCTTCAACGCTCGCATTAAGTCTGTGAATTTCATCGATAAATAAAACATCACCATCTGATAAGTTTGTAAGAATCGCCGCCAAATCCCCAGGTCGCTCAATTGCTGGACCAGAAGTAACTCTTATACTTACATTCATCTCATTTGCAATAATATGAGAAAGTGTGGTCTTTCCTAGACCAGGCGGTCCATAAAGAAGAACATGATCGAGTGGCTCATCTCGAAGTTTTGCCGCCTCGATATATATCTTCATCTGCTCTTTAACTTTATCTTGACCAATAAACTCACTAAGCATCGTTGGTCTAAGTGAATATTCGCTATTTTCCTCAAAATCATTTGTAAGTGAACTTACAATTCTTTTTTCTTCATCCATAATTTAATTCCTTTTATCCTAATCTTTTCAAAGCCATCAATATCATATCCTCAGTAGTACTAGCAATATTCTTAACTTTTGTAACAGCATTAAGCGCTTCACTTCTCTGATAACCCAATGATACAAGTGCATTAATCGCATCAATCTCAGTATTTTGCACATCAGACATATCAGTTAAATCATCCATGATAACTTCTTTAGAAACTTTCTCTCTAAGCTCTAGTATAATTCGCTCCGCTGTCTTCTTGCCAACACCAGATACTGGCTCAAAAGCCTTTACGTCCGAGGAAATAATCGCCGTTGCAAGACTACTAACAGAAAGTGTTGTTAAAATCGACATCCCAACTTTTGGTCCAATCCCAGAAATTGATATAAGCTTTTTAAACATGTCCTTTTCTTGAACACTATAAAACCCATATAAAACTTGACTATCTTCCTTTACTGCAAAGTATGTGAATAATTTTGCATTTTCCTTGTCCAGTTTTGATATAGAATTTGTATTGGCAAATATCTCATAACCAATCCCACCAGCCTCAATAATAACATAATTCTCACTAGCCTCAACCAGTTTACCACTTATATATGCGTACATTTTAATCTCCTAAAATTATTGTATCTTAAAGTTATCTTTAAATTTGCTGCTATAAGCATGACAAATCGCAACAGCTAATCCGTCAGCTGCATCATCTGGTTTTGGTATTTCTTTAAGACATAGTAACATCTTAACCATGCTTTGCATCTGCTTTTTATCAGCCCTACCATATCCAGTAATCGCCTGTTTAATTTGCAATGGAGTGTATTCAAACAACTCTTTTCCTGATTTAGCTGCACTCACCACAGCCACTCCCCTTGCATGTGCAACGTTTAGAGCAGTCTTTACATTTTTATTGAAGAATAGCTCTTCAAATGCAATCGCATCAGGATTGTGCTTTTCTATTAGCTCATTCATGCAATCAAAAATAGTATCTAATCGTCTTGGCAGTGGCACACCAGCCTTTGTCAAAACAGTTCCATAATCTATCATTTTGATTTTATTATTTGTAAAATCTATAACACCAAAGCCCATAATCGCAAGCCCCGGATCAATCCCTAAAATTACCAATACTTCACCCTTTATCTATATTATTTCTTGCAATAATTCTTATCTTATTTTAAATTACAACTTCATTATTATATCATTTTTTCAACTTTAAGTGTGTTTTTTTTTCAAATTGTGCATTATCTAAAAAACTAGCCTCTTAATCTATAAGCAACTGCTCGATTTTGCAAAAAGACCATCTTCACCGCAAACCAAATTCCATACTCCAGATTGCATCCTATGTTAACTAAAAAGGATTGAGCTAAAAATATCTAAGCTCAATCCTAAATAACATTTTATTAATTGTTAAAAACGGTTTTAATTATTCCTCTTGATCTGCATTCATTTTAAATTTCTTAATCAATAAGAACAATACACCAGCAAACAGTAAAACTGTTATGATTATCGCAGCAATGATAACACCCTTAGAAATTGCAGGTTTATCTTCTTTTACTTCTTCATCTTCTTGCTCATCATCACTTTCTACTATTTCAGAAACAACTTTTTTCGCCTTTGCCTTTGCAACAAAGAAGAACCTACCTAATTTATCAGTATCATAAGTTACTGTTTTAAGCTTAGTATCATATGTAAAGTTTACTGGAGATAGTTTATTTGTATCTTCATCAAAGACATATAATTTCATGCTTGTCTTATCTTCAACGCTTTCTAGCTTTTGTCTAAGTTCATCATTAACATGAATAGTAAACTGTGCTTTTTCACTCAATGATTTAATTGTACCACTGCTAGTCTCGCCACCATACTTCATAAAACAATCAAATGCAAAAACAACATCTTCATCTTCTTTAACAAACTTAGCTATTTGTTCATCATCGTTTTTCACTATTTTCTTATATGCTTCAAATTCATCAACATCATCGCCAAATCCATTTAGATCGAATGAATTAGCTTTAATCTTCACTGCAATATCATCCAAAGTTGCAATAAATCCTACATCGTTTTTAAACGCTTCTTCCAATGCATTTTTAGTAACTCTAATCGAAGCAGTTTTTTCATCATCAACTGAGTTGACTTTAGGGAAACTTATTATTGGTATATTTAGTGTACCTTCAACACCATCATCAACTTTATAAAGTACATCTTTTATAGCTTGTAATAAAGCATCTTCATCAACTGTAACAACTGTTGCTTTTCCTTCAAGAGTACTCTTTGTATCTCTAAGTAGAATATTTTCAGTAACATCTATTGTTATTTTAGGTGTAGTATCAGCCTCTTCTTCCTCTGCCTCTTCTTCAGCATCGTCATCATCGTCATCATCATCACCATCGTCATTATCATCGTCGTCATCGTCATCGTCATCATCGTCGTCATCATCCGAACTACTACTTGATCCACTCGAAGAATCACTATCAGAATCGCTATCATCATCACTCGAATCATCTGTTGTATCATCATCACTGTCTTCTTGCGCTCTTGTCATATTAATAGTATAAGTGCTTGTAGTGGAATTATCATCAGCTGTTACAATAATATTATAAGTATTCAAGCCAACATCAATATTTTTCCCACTTCCAAGACCAACAATAGATGCATATTCATCAGTAGCACTTGCCCATATTGAAATACTTTCTTTTTCATATGGAACATCAAATGAATATTCCTTAACAGCACTATCAAATGTACTTATTGAAACATCATCAAGCTTTATATCAGCTAAACTGGCATCACCATTATATCCATTATAAATAACAACATTATAAGTGTTAATAACGGTCCCATCAGAAGACACTACCAAAACATCAAATGCATTACCACCTCTTGCTAAGTCCCTTATACCAGTACCCCCAACAGAAGCAGCACTGTCAAGTGATGTTGCACCAATTTTTACACTTTCTACAATACTATCTAATACCACAACATATTGATTAACATCACGGTCAAAATTATCTATGCTAGTACCATCAATAGTTATATCAGTAAGTAGCGCAGTTGTACCATCTATTCTAAAAATATCTAAAGCATATGTTTTAGTTGTAACTCCATCCGCCGCCAAAACAGCAACATCAAATGTATTACTTCCAACTTCAAGACTTTTTTCTCCTAAACCTGTAACAGTAGCTCCATCTACTTCTTTTGTTCCTGCAAGCGTTACACTTGCAGTATCATATGGTACTGAGATTGAATAACTCACCACTGTCTTATCAAAGCCTGCAATAGTTGTACCATCAACAGTCAAATCTGTTAAATTTGCATTACTATCTCCACCTCGCAAAACAGTTATTTCGTAAGAAATAATCGGTCCATTAACAGAAGTAACCGAGAATGTTATCAAATTACTACCAACTCCAATAGCAACATCACTACCATTTACTATTGATGTTGTTGCTCCTGCTGGTGATTTCACCGAACCTGCAATAGTTGCATTTTCTTGAGCCGCAATAGCTTCAACATTTATGCTAGTTACATCATTGTCTACATTTATCTCATATATATAATCGTTATAAGCAAAGTCAGTAATAGTTACATCATCGACAAGCAGATTTGAAAGATGTGCATCATCATCATCAAGCTTTATAACTCTTACCAAATATGTTTTGGTTGTAGACTTATCGGGTGATTCCACTTCGATGTTTACTAGTGTCTCATTCATAGTATCGTTTAAATTATTTGTACCAGTATTACTAATAGTAGATTGTGAATGTTGTGCTGTTGCTGATACTTCCACAGATGTAGTAGTATCATTATCCAAGTAATAGTAATATTCAAACGTTTCAGGGTCGAATCCTGCAATAGTTACATCATCAATCTTTAAATCACTTAAAAGCGCACTATCTAAACCAGGTTCATTTCTTGTAACAACAAGGGTATAATTTTCCGTAGTTGAATCATCTTCAGCTGTAACTACAATATTAAATACATTAGGTCCAAGAACCAAATCATATGAGTCTGCCTTTGTCGGAGTCATTGTATATGTAGCACTTGTATGTGTAGGAAAAACTTCAAGCTCTATATTCGAATCTTCATAATCAACAGTAGTAGTCCAAGTAGTCGTTGCATCATTAAAGCCAACAAAAGTTGAGCCATCAATTTGCACATCATCTACACTAGCATCAGTTGATTCTTTATCAAAATTAATTATATATAGTTGCTCTGCTCCGTCATTTGTAACACTGACCTTATATGTAACAAGTTCAGTATCAAGAGGGTATTCGACACTAGCATCACCCAGTTCTGTTCCAGTAGAATCTTTTATTGCAACAACAGCATCAACAGCTTCAACAGCCGTTGGTATAAACTCCACAGCAGTTACATCTGAGTCAGGAACAACAGTATAAGCAAATGTTCCAGTGACAAAACTAGGGTCAAGTTCCAACACTTCATCAGAATCATTTTCAATAACTAAAGTAGTTAGTAAATTGCTCTCACGACGGTGAACAGTAACAGTATATGTCTTCGTTGCAGCATCAGCTCCAGTAACTATAACCTCAATAATATTATCACCTTCGACAAGACTAATATCACCACTTGCCACTCCAGAATCAACAGCAGCAGCAGCTTCGCCTTGTAATCCAACAGTAATAGTACCACCATCTGTATGTAAAGTCGTAGGGGTAAATGTAATATTTTCCACAGTACAATCAACATCTAATGTATAATCCTCTGTTGTTGATGCAAATACTGGAGTTAAATCCGGCGTTGTAGAACCAGTTGTTGCAACCAAAGAGGAAAGATATTTATCACTCAAGTTTGTGCTTGTATCTTCCATATAAAATGGGTAAAAATCAACAGTAGTTCCATCTGGAGTATCTATTAAAAGATCAATTTCAGCTACAACAGCCGTTCCCCACCAGTTATTTTCTAAATCAAAGTCAGCAGAAACTGCTTCTGAATATATACTAGCTTGATCTGTAATAGCTGTAAGCTCACATTCATTAACAATCAATTTTGTTATATCAACAAAGCCAGTACCAAATGACCCACCAGCAATAATATTATTAAGATTATCTTCAAATACAGTGTCTACAACTGTTACTTGAGTCCTATATGTACCAACTCCAGCATCCTCTTTACTATAAGTATCAGCAACTTCATCAGAAACCGCATATATACCAACAGTTTTTTCAGTAGCCGCAACTAAACTAGTTGAACCATAAAAAAACGAATCATTAACCGTAGCAGTAACTCCACCTGTAAAAGCAAGTCCTACATCTGGACTATCTACAACATCAACACCAGTATAAGTAAAAGCGTCTATATCCACAGAACATACTTCACCGTCCAACTCCTCAAAATATGCACCATATCCATTTATTGCAGACATCGTCACATTATCAATATCAATAACTTGAGTAATTGCAAGGTCAGCTGTTTGAGTAACTTCTAATCCCTTAGACTCTTTCAAAGTATCATCAGGTATCGTAGGATGACCACTGTACACATGAGTAGCATTTACTAGGTTTTTAATAATAACATTATTTAATGTAAGATTTGCATCTATACAATCAATAGCATTAACTATATTTGCACCAGCACCATCAATAGTAACATTTTTTATTTGGACACTTACGTCACTTACACCAGTGTCATCTATACTAATATCAAAAATATTTTCACCAGTAATAGATGGGTCTGGTTTAATTACTATTTCCGTAGTTTGTGTATCGCTCATATCAATAATAATTGGGCTAGTAATTTCGATAGTACTAGAAATTATATATTCGTAATCTGCCTCACTTGTTATTTTTATAGTCCCACCATCATTATCATTAGCTTTCGCTACGGCCAATTCTAAATCAGCAAATGCTGTTACCCCCCATTCTGGTGTAGCATCAGTATAAATATGATTGACATCAAGATCAGGTCCCACTGCCGACGCATTTAATGGTAAAATAAGCAACACTAAAAACAGTATTGCAAAAAACACCAAAGATATTCTTTTTTCTTTTAATATGGAATAATTCATTTCAAACCCCCGTTTATGAATTGTATTTTTACAAACAAGCATAATTATGGAACTTGTGTTCTCTATACATATACCTATTCTAGTTTATTGTAATACTTTGATTGTCAAATTTCAACATATTTTTTAATTATTTATTAATATTTTCATATATATATTGTTTAAATAGCCAAAAAGGAGTTAAAATATATATATTACTATGATAAAATCAAATATAATTAGTAAAATCGCTATAATATCAATAAGTAAGGAGTGTCTTATCATTAAAAAAATTTCAACAATTTCAATAATTCTAATATTGTTTTATTCTTTTTTTCCTGTTTGCATTGCTTACGCCGAAGAAGATTATTGGCCATATTCCACTAACTCATATAGTTATACCAATACAGAATTAGATAATCTTGCAAAAACAATAGATTGCGAAGCTCGTGGTGAATCCATGAAGGGAAAAATCGCTGTTGGAAATGTTATTATGAACCGAGTGTTTGTTTATAACAGCAATATAACTAGTATAGTAACTGCTGCAAATCAGTTTACATATAGCTATGAAAGAACACCAACCGCAGAAAGTTTCGAAGCGGCAAAAAGAGTTTTGCAAAGTGAAGAATGGGTTGTGCCACAAAATTGTTACTATTTTAAGACTACTGGACCACCAAGCGGTGGCTCGCAGACTTGGAGTGGCAAATCAACAGATCCAATAGAGTTTTGGAAAAAAATTGGCAACCACTACTTTTATGTGAGAAATTTAGATGGTCGTTATAACGGAAATGATGTGCCAGCACCAATGTTCCAACGAGAATATGATTCTCCACGGATAGGAATAATACCATCAGAAGAAGTGGTAAAAGTTCAAGAAATGCTAATAGCCTGCGGCTATCAAGTTACTGCTGATGGATATTTTGGAGATTTTACACATAAAGCTGTTAAAGATTTTCAATCCAAGAATCAATTGAGTAGTGATGGTATTGTTGGAAATCAAACCCTATCAGCACTAGAAATCATCTCCCAGCAGTTTACTGTATTGGTTAAACCAGATGAATTAGATAATCTTTCAATTGAAGCAAAAAAGCTAATATCTAGTATAAATAAACGCAAGCTTTCAAACATTATAATCGATAATATTGTATTAAATAGTATTTCTGTATTCAAGATAAACCAAATGGCGAATACTCTTAGACATGAATATGCTTATAGTATAGATTCAGTTTCTCTAAAAGTAGCCAAAGAAAACTATTATCTGGTAAGTCCAGAGTAAAGATTAAAAAAACAGGCATTTATCTTTTTGTATTTACTACATCATAGACATCGCCTGTTTTTATTTTATCAAATTGTAATTATTCTTTATGTTCGATATTCACCGTTGATTTTCACATAATCATAGCTTAAATCACAAGTCCACATCACATCATCAAAGCTTCCGTTTTTCAAATCAATAATATATTCAACTTCTGCCTTCTTTAAAACTTCAAGTGCCTTTTCTTCATCAAAAGCAAGTCCACCGCCATCTTTACACACCATAACGTCACCGATAAAAATATCAACACATTCTGGATCAAAACTCGCACCCGAATATCCAGCAGCAGTAATAAGTCTGCCCCAGTTTGCATCATTTCCAAAAGCAGCAGTCTTACACAATGGAGATTTCGCAATCGCACTTGTCATCATCCTTGCATCATCTTGTGTATTGGCATTCTTAACTTTTATTGTTAAAAGTTTTGTAGCTCCCTCACCATCAGCCGCAAGCATCTTTGATAGTTTTTCACATATGATATATAGTTTTTCAACGAATAGATCAAATTCACTAGTGCCTGATTCAATCACAACTTCACTTTTTCCCGATGCCATCACAACAACTTTATCACATACACTAGTATCTCCATCGATAGATATTCGATTGAAAGTTTTATCAACACATAATTTTAACGCAATATCCAAATCTTTTGAGCTGATTTTTGCATCAGTTGTTATAGCCGAAATCATAGTTGCCATATTCGGGTGAATCATTCCAGAACCCTTTGCCATTCCACCGATTCGCAACTCTTGCCCATTTATCTTAAAACTAACCTGTGCCATTTTTTCATGAGTATCGGTAGTCATAATAGCCATAGCTGCATCAGTTCCGTCATCGCAAAGAGTTTCATATGCACTATCAATTCCATTTTCTATCTTATTCATATCAAGTGGAACGCCAATAACACCAGTTGAAGCGGTCAATATTTTTGACGATTCAGTTTTTATTTTTTCAGCAACAAGCTTAGCCATACTAAGCGCATCTTGCTGCCCTCTTTTAGCCAGACATGCATTTGCATTGCCAGAATTTATCACCAAAGCTCTAGCAACTCCATTTTCTATATTCTTTTTACACAATTGCAACGAGTGTCCTTTAACAACATTTTGGGTAAACACACCAGCAACATTAGCATCATTGTCACATACAATCAACGCTAAATCTTTATCTCCATTTTTTTTAAGTCCGCAGGCAACTCCTGCTGCACTAAATCCTTTCGGATATGTAATCCCCTTCATTACGAATAAATCTCCTTGGCTTTCTTATATAATAAATTGTTACAAAACTCTAAATATTTGCTTGTTCTCTTTTCACTCCCAATATTGATCTCTGGTTTAACGCTACCATGAAAATCGCTTCCAGAAGTAACAAGAAGACCTTTATCAATTGCCATTTTTTCAAAAAACTTCGCTTGTTCATCAGTTTGATCGGGATGAAAAATTTCAATACCATTTAATCCATATAAAATCAATTCATTTAAATGGTGCTCAAAGTTTTCATCATACATATAGCAAGGATGTGCTAAAACAGATATCCCACCAGCTTTAGCAATAAGCTCAATACATCTCTTTGCAGAAATTTTTTGCCTTCCTGTTTCATTGCCTTTTTCGTCCTTCAAATACTTTTTAAAAGCATCCTCAATATCATCAGCATAATTTTTTTCAACTAAAGCTTTAGCAATATGCACACGCCCTAAAACTTGTCCCGTTGCCATCTTGCTTACATCCTCAAAACTGATATCTATATTGAGTTTGTTTAAATATTCAACATATCTATAAATCCGTTTTAACCTATCAGATTTAAACCCTTGCAAAATATCAACTAATTCTGAATTTTCATGATCCATTAAATATCCTAAAATATGAATGTCCATTTCGTATGCAGCACTAAATTCAATACCAGAAATAACTGTAATATCACTTTTTTTCGCTAATGTTAAACTCTGCTCAACACTATCAATAGTATCATGATCACAAATCGCTATCATATCAACATGTTGCTCCTTAGCAACTTTTATCACTTCACCAACATTCATGCTCCCATCAGAGGCAGATGTGTGAATATGTAAATCTATTTTCATCTAACTCCTTATAAGACCACTTTTTTCTATACGCTCTGCTGCTTCAATAATCCTATCATCATCCGCAACAAGTGCAAATCTAACATGCCCTTCACCTTTTGCTCCAAAGCTAACACCAGGTACAACCAATACTCCAGTTTTCTCTACAAGATCCATTGCAAAAGCAAAAGAGTCTTCATATCCATCAGGCAATTTTGCCCAAACAAACATACTTCCTGCCGATTTATTTATCTTCCAACCAATTTTGTTAAATTCATCAATAATGATGTCTCTTCTATTCTGATATGCCAAGCATGTTTTTTTAACACAATCTTGATCTTGAGTGATTGCTTCTATTGCAGCTTTTTGAATAGGTAAAAACATACCAAAGTTTGTATTACTTCTAAAATTAGTTAATATATTTATAAACTCAGAATTGCCTAAGTAAAATCCAATCCTTGCTCCAGCAAGACCATAAGTTTTAGAAAGCGAGTTAAACTCAATACCGATATCTTTAGCACCCTCAAAAGATAAAAAGCTTTTGCCTTTTTGCCCATCAAACACCAAATCACTATATGCATTATCATGAATAACAAACACATCATTTTTTTTTGCAAAAGCGATTAGCTCATGATAAAAGCTATCATCAGCAACAGCCGTAGTAGGATTATTCGGATAAGACGCGATTATGATTTTCGCCTTTTTCGCAACATCCTCAGGCACTTCAGATAAATCCATCACATAGCCGTTTTCCTCGCGTTGAGGTAAGAAATAAACATCTGCACCAACAATATAAGCAGCGGCAGTAAAAGCAGGATATGCAGGGTCTGGTAAGATTACTACATCACCTTCATCGATAAACGGCAAAAGTGCGCTGGTAAGCCCTTCTTGACTTCCGTAAGCCGAAGATATTTCCGTCTTCTCACAAATATCAACGCCATATCGATTCTTGTACCACTCACTGACCGTACTCTTTAACTCATCACTATCTTTGATAGCATAGATATAGTTTTCAGGTTTTTTCACTTCATCAGAGATAACTTGCATTACATTATCAGTAGGAGGAATATTTGGTGTTCCAACACTTAAATCAATAATGTCCATACCTTGCTTTATAAGTTCATTCTTTTTATCCAACAAGACCGCAAAAACGCCTTGTTTAAGATTATTCATTCTTCTTGATGTTTCAATCATTTTTCTGCCCCAGTGTTCTTAATTTTTACCTATTATACTTTAACATGAAAAAGAAGCGGAAATCAATATAATCCACTTCTTTTTTAAAATACTTGTTATTATCTAAGCTTTTAAAAGACTTAAACAAAAAGTTTATAAACTACTTTCCTTTATCGTCCCTTACAATTATGCTTTCAACTTCTATTTTTTCATCATTTTGGTTTTCTGCTTCTTCTACATTATCGACATCAGCTTCTTCAATAACTTCTGGTTCAACTTCAACTGGCTTATCAGGTAAAGTTTCACCATTCAAAAGCATAGCAAATTCCTTTTTGTCAATTTTTTCTCTATCAATCAATACTCTAGTAATAGTTTCAACTATCTCTTTGTTATCCTTGACAATTTCTCTTGCTCTATTTATAGCACTTTCCAAGATTTTTCCAATCTCAGCATCAACTTTAGCAGCCAATGATTCACTATAATTCTTTGTATGTCCATATTCTCTACCAATAAATACTTCATCACCACTACCTAAGAATAACGAACCAACATCATCGCTCATTCCAAAATTCACTACCATTTTTCTAGCAGTTTCAGTCGCTCTTTGAAGGTCAGAAGTAGCACCAGTAGTAACCTCACCGATCATAATCTCTTCAGCAACTCTACCACCAAGCATCATAGCAATTTCATCTAAAAGCTTAGATTTTGTAGTGTGCATCAAGTCTTCATCAGGCAATGTCATTGTATAACCAGCAGCCATTCCTCTTGAAACAATACTGATCTCATGAACTTCATCACAGTTCTCAAGTTTTTCAGCACAGATTGCATGACCAACTTCATGATAAGCTGTAATTTCTTTATCTTTCTCAGTAACAAGTCTACTCTTCTTTTCTGGTCCAAGCATAACTTTCATTACTGCATCTTGAATATCTTTGTTTTCTATTTTTGCTCTATTAGATCTTGCCGCCAAAATTGCTGATTCATTAAGTACGTTTTCAATATCAGCACCAGTTGATCCAGCAGTACTTCTAGCAAGTGCTTTATAATCAATATCCTCAGCCATAGGCTTGTTTCTAATATGAACTTTGAAGATTTCTTCTCTACCTTTTACATCAGGATAATTTACAACCACTTGTCTATCAAACCTACCAGGTCTAAGTAGCGCTGGATCCAAAATATCTCTTCTGTTTGTAGCTGCTAAAACAATAATACCTTCATTAACTTCAAACCCATCCATTTCGGTCAAAAGTTGATTCAATGTCTGCTCACGCTCATCATGTCCGCCACCCATTCCAGCGCCTCTATGACGACCAACAGCATCAATTTCATCTATAAATAATATACATGGTGAGTTCTTCTTAGCGTTTTTAAACATATCTCTTACACGAGAAGCACCAACACCAACAAACATTTCTACAAAATCAGATCCACTAATACTAAAGAACGGAACATCCGCCTCACCAGCAACTGCTTTTGCAAGCAAAGTCTTACCAGTTCCAGGAGGTCCTACAAGCAATACGCCTTTAGGAATTCTCGCACCAAACTTAGTAAATCGATCTGGATTTTTAAGGAAATCTACAATCTCCTCAAGCTCTTGTTTCTCTTCATCAGCACCAGCAACATCATCAAATGACTTTTTGTTTTTATCATCAACATTCATCTTAGCTTGACTTTTACCAAAAGACATCGCCTTGTTGTTTCCGCTTTGAGTCTGTCTCATCATAAAGAAGATAAAGAAACCTATTAGCAATATTGGAAATATGTTAAATAACATCGAAGTCAATAAAGATGGTTTAGGAACCTCTTTAAAATCTACAATAACTAAGTTATTAACCGAAATACCTTTTTCGTCTGCAATAGCTTTTAAGTCTTGGTTCAAAGCCTCTTGTGATGGTATATTTGATGCTATATCATATTCAGCTGGAAATTTATTTATTGGAATAGATGAATCTCTTGAAAGTGCAACAAGCTGATTACCCTCAACACTAATTTCGCTTATTTGATTATTTTCAACTTTTTCAATAACTTGTGTATATCTTAGTTGTTCTGCATTTTGATTATCTTGAAGATTAAAAGAATAAATTATTCCCAGCACAATAGCAAATGCTAGAACATAAACTAATAATCCTCTACCCGATTTTTTCAAATCATTCTCCTCCTGAGCAATTCGTAATTTCTCCATATACTACCATATAAACAATGGTAATTCAATTTGGATTTATGATTCATAGCTCTAATCTATAAATATTAACGATTTATTCATTTTCTATTGGTAAACTTCTGGTTTTAAAACACCAATATAGTTCAAATTACGATATTTACCAGCATAGTCTAATCCATACCCAACAACAAACTCATCAGGAACTTCAAAACCAATATAATCACCTTTAACATCAACTTTTCTTCTTGAAGGCTTATCTAATAATGTACAAACCTTTACTGATTCAGGATGTCTTGCTTGCATAATCTCTTTTAAATGATTGATTGTAAGACCAGTATCAATGATGTCCTCGACAAGAATAACATGTCTACCTTTTATACTTTCCTGCATATCATATTGTATACGAATTTCTCCAGAAGACTCAGTAGAATTCCCATAACTAGAAATTGCTAAAAAGTTCATCTCTAAATGAATATCCGTAAATTTAAGTAAATCAGTAAAAAAGAAAACTGCTCCACGTAAAACTCCAATAACCATCGGGTTTAAACCACGATAATCTTCACTAATCTGCTTTGCCAGTTCTTTTACTCTTTTCTGAATATCTTCCGATTCAAACAAAACATGTTCCATATCTTCTCTTGCAAAATTTCTGCTCATAACACACCCCTTATATTAATATAATAATTATAAAACTCTTAATCATTTTTACTGAAACTTATTTCAAAAACTCTTTTTATATCTTTTGTAACTTTATATAAATCATTAATACCATGCCCAACAACCCAGATAACTTCATCGCCTTTTGTCAGCACTAATGCCGTCTTCCTTTTGTGAAGTGGAATCTTCTTATCACACATATAATCTGATAATTTCTTCTTCCCCTTCATGCCTAATGGGTAAATATAATCGTTTTCCTTTGGATATCTAAAACAACTGCCATCGAGCTTGTCTATGTCAAAATACTCTATACCTTTAGAAAACTTATAGCTTTCACAAACCTTTATGTCAAACTTAAATCCATCAATTGCAAATGTCTGATTCTTAATTATCAACGGTTTAAAAATATCTTCTTTTATATTATCTTCAAATATAAACAGCTTATCATAACATATTGAAGCTATAAGCCCTTTTCCAATATTCAACCTTTTTCCACTAGAACCATCGATATTATTAATTATATACTCAATATGAACAAATTCAATATCAATAATTGAAAAAATTTCACCAATAGCCTTTCTAATAATTCTTCGCTTTAGACAAACATGAATATCTTCCCATTTATCTAAATTGATAACAGCTTCATCATCAATAAATGCCACTCTTTTCTTATATTCTTTTGATGCAATTTCTTCTAAAAAGTCGTTATCATCGCTGATAATCTTGCTCGTCCTTAAAATATTACTAACAGCATTGCTATTCACTTTTTTTAAATCAGCAAATATATTGTTACGTATCCTATTTCTCGAATATTTAACATCAAAATTAGACTGATCAATCACAAATACAACACCTTTTTGATTTGCATACAATAGTATCGCTTCTTTTGAAACATCTAAAAATGGTCTAATATAATTTGGACTTCTAAACGCAGACATCGCACTAAGTCCTGTTCCACCACTACCACGAACTAGATTAAAAAGTATCGTCTCCGCTTGATCGTCTTGGTGATGTGCTAAAGCTATTTTATCCAGATTATATTTATCACTGCATCTTTCAAAAAATGAATATCTAGAATTTCTAGCCGCAGTTTCAATGGAAATCTTTTCAGCTTTCGCTATCGAAATAACATCGCCACTTTCCATTACAAAAGCAATATCATTTTCATTGCAAAAACTTTCAACAAACTTTGCATCATTAACAGAATCTTCTTTTCTAATCCCATGCTCAAAATGCAGTACAAAAAGACTTATGCCAAAATCATCTTTTAAATCAACTAGTATTTTAAGCAAACACATAGAATCAACACCGCCAGAAACAGCAACACCTACTCTGTCCCCTTTAGCTATGAGTTTATTATCCGTTATATATTTTTTTATTTCATTATCAAATTTGCACATATTATAATTCGCAAAATAACTGCTAAATAATCCCTCTTCCATTCTAGCAACAGCTCATAATAGAACTTGTTTTTTTATCTTTAATCATCAAATAACATTTTTACGAATAATTATATCATATTCTTGGTAATATTTTTATAAATATATCAAATTCTTTAAAAAAGTTTGTTGATATAATAAAAATGTAAAAAATATTGCTATATTTCTTATCGAATATTTGTGTTATACGAAAAAAAGCAATAATAAAAAGCCCTATATTTCAAGAGCTTTTTAATAAAAATAAATGTTTTAAGTCAAGCCTATAAGCCGAGTTCTGTTAAAAACGATCATCTATCTAGGCGAATTGTTACCAAAACGCTCATGCGATTACATAGAGCTTAGCGGGTACTATTAAATGCCCTCATACCAATCTTGCACCAGATGGGGTTTACATAGACGGCACATGTCACCATATGCCCGGTGAGCTCTTACCTCACCTTTCCATCCTTACCAAATTACTTTGGCGGTTTATTTCTGTTGCACTATCCTTAAAGTCGCCTCCACTGGACGTTATCCAGCATCCTTACCCTGTGGTGCTCGGACTTTCCTCAACAATAAATTGTTGCGATCGCTCAGCTTGCTTAAAAATATTAATTTTTCAAAAAAATGATCCTTCCACAACTTTCACATTCCAAAACATCACCTGATTGGATTTTTGAAAGTCTGCTTGAAGGTATATTCATATTACATCCCGTACATTTACCATCAGCAACAATTGCAATAGCTGGTTGTATGTTCGATTTTATTGTTTTATATTTTTTCAATAAATCACTGTCAATTTTCTTTCCAATATCAACAATGTCTTTTTTAAGTTCATTCAATTTCGGTTGTGCTTGCTCAATCTCCAAATCATGCTTTTGCTTCAAATCAGCAAATTCTTTTTTAGCCTTTGCAACTTTAACCAAAACGGTTTTTAGCTTTCCATCAGCATCATCTGCTGATATAACAATAGCCTCAAGTTTCTTTTTTTGCTTTTGAAGTGTATCATACATTATCTCTTGATCAGAAACAAGAGCTTTTACATAATTTAGATCAACAGAATCAATCTCATCTTCTGATGCTTGTTTAATCTCACCACTCAAAGATACATAGTCATTTAAAAGCACTTCTATCTGCTCATTCGCATCGCTCACATCGTTTTGCTTAACTATCAAGCTCTGCTCAAGCTTTTTTATAGCAACCTGTTGTTTTTGTAAATAATCATGAATCTTTTGTAACCTAACCCTTATTGCAGTATGCTTCAAATCATCAAGCTCTTGTTCCAGCTTCATATCAGCATTCTGATATTCAAATAGTTTTTCAATTTTATCCAAAACATTTCCTCCTAAAACCAGTTATATTTAATATTAAAAATCATCCAGTATGATCTACTTTAATTTTATTTCAAAAATACTCAAAGTACATTATATATCAGATATCACTACTTGTAAACTTTTTATTGTTATGTTTACAAAATGTTCTTGCATAAATTTAAAACAATTCACGATTATATCGTCCAATATGGTCTAATATCGCTTTCGCTTTTTAATATATCTATTTTATCGTTACACTTATAAAAATACTTATTAAGCCTTTTTATTAAGACGTCAACAAAATGTTTTTCTGTATCATAATGACCAGCATCTATTGCACAAATTCCACTGTCAATGTTGTCCATATAAAGATTGTGTTTTATTTCCGAAGTAATAATCAAATCTGCTCCAAGCTTATCCGCTATTCCAATAAAATTGCTTCCACTACCACATGATACTGCAACTAAATTTATCTCTTTATCTTTATCGCCCATAACTCTAAGCGATGAAATATCTAAAACTTCTTTAATTTTCAAAGCAAAGTCTTTAAGGCTAATAGCTTTCTCAAGTTTTCCTATTCTTCCAAAAGCATACTCATCATCACCAAGCGACATAAGCTTAATTTTATCAAGTCCAATAAGCTTTGCAAGCATCTGATTTAGTCCATCACTTGCCAAGTCCATATTTGTATGTGCCGAATATATTGAAATTCCGTTTTTTATTGCAAGATAAACTATATCATCTTTACCGATGCTTTTTATTGCACTAAACATAACAGGATGATGCGATATAATAAGGTTTACTCCCTTTTCCTTCGCTTCTTCAATAATGCTTTTTGTTATATCAAGTACAACCATAATCCCAGCAATATCGTCATTAACATCAACAATCATTCCAACATTATCCCAATTTTCAGCCAAGTCTAGCGGTGCAATCTCATTCATAATTTGCATTACTTTTTCTTTTTTAATCATAGGATAATCCCCTTATATTCATCGATTTTGTTCGCAATTTCATTTTGTTTTTCAATATCTCTGCTGTTCTTCTTTATGTTGTTAAGTATTATTTGCTTACCATTTATTTTATAATTTACATACTGCTTAAAGATTACAGATTGATTTTGTATATTGATTTTTCCAAGCTCCAGTTGCAAATTACTATAAAGCTTATCCTGTCCATATTCGACCAGCATAATCTGATAATACTTTCCCTTTTCAAAAACAACTTTTTCGTTTGTTATTTTAAAGTTATTATCACATAACCATCGCCTTACAACATCTTCCCTATTATTAGCAGATAATACAAGCCTAGTATTTTCAGATAGAACATGCTTTCCATCCTCAAGAATCTTCGCCAATAGTTCTCCACCAACACCAGCAACGATAATCGAATCAGCTTCATTCTTTTCTAAAACTTTTAGTCCATCACCACATCTAAACTCAAATGCATCTTCAAGACCTTCATCACTCACCAATCTTCTTGCCTTGTTTAAGGATAAATCACTGATATCAGCAGCAATAGCGCACTTAGTTTTTTTATCCAAAACAGCCGACACACAAGCAAAACCATGATCACAGCCAATATCAGCCACACATTCACTTTTAGGTAACAATTTTAGTATATCTTTTATTCTCTTGTCTATTTTAAAACTTTTCATAAATACAAAAATGGCACTTGTATTAAATAACCCCAAGTGCCAATTCCTTTCCAAAATAACGATTATACCCCAATATAAATTGAAGTTTAAATAGATGTTTACTCTAAGTAATCACGAAGCTTCTTACTTCTACTTGGGTGTCTTAATTTACGAAGAGCTTTAGCTTCAATCTGTCTAATTCTCTCACGTGTTACTTGGAACTCTTTTCCAACCTCTTCCAAAGTTCTTGCTCTTCCGTCTTCAAGACCAAATCTCAAACTCAAAACTTTTTCTTCTCTTGGTGTAAGCGTGTCCAACACATCCATCAATTGTTCTTTAAGCAATGTAAACGCCGCAGCCTCTGCTGGAGCTGGTGCATCATCATCAGGAATAAAGTCACCTAAATGACTATCCTCTTCTTCTCCAATAGGAGTTTCTAGTGATACAGGCTCTTGTGCAATCTTAATAATCTCACGAACTTTCTCTTCAGAAATATCCATCTCTTTAGCAACTTCATCAGGCTGTGGATCTCGTCCATATTTTTGCAATAATTGTCTTGAAACACGAATCAACTTGTTGATAGTTTCAACCATATGAACTGGTATTCTAATGGTTCTTGCTTGGTCAGCAATAGCTCTTGTTATAGCTTGTCTAATCCACCAAGTCGCATAAGTACTAAACTTATATCCCTTAGTATAATCAAACTTTTCAACAGCTTTAAGCAATCCTAAATTACCCTCTTGAATAAGATCTAAAAACTGCATTCCACGTCCAACGTGTCTTTTAGCAATACTAACAACAAGACGCAAATTCGCCTCAGCCAGCTTACGCTTAGCTCTCTCGTCACCCTCACCCATAGCTATCGCTAGCTCAACCTCTTCAGCAGCAGTAAGCAAAGGAACTTTACCAATCTCTTTTAAGTACATTCGAACAGGGTCATCAATATTGACACCCTCAGGTATACTTAAATCAAGCTCAACTTTTTCTTCTTCATCTTCTTCAATCTTTTCTAGATCTTTCTCATTCGCTTCTTCAACAACTTTGATTTTTTCCGCTTCAAGTCCAGCTAGTAGTTTTTCCAAAGCCTCTGGATTAACACTAGTTTTTGATAATGATTGATTGAGTTGGTTATAAGTCAGTTTTCCTTTAGACTTACCTTCGTCAATAATCTTCCTTATCTCTTTTTGTTGCTCTCCATTTTCAAACTTAGATTTAATTATGTTTTCCAATGACTCATTAACATTTTCTAAAACCACGTCTTTAATATCAATAGTTTTTTTTGCTGCTTTTTTCGTTGCTTTTTTAGCTGTTTTTTTTGCTGTTTTTTTTGTTTTTTTAATCTCCGCCAATTAAATTCACCTTCCATCGTTCGGCTTTTTCTTCTTTTTATGTAATTCTTTTTTAAGCTCACTTATTTTAGCAAGCACTATGTCTTTTTCTTCAGAAGTTTCATAATTTTTATAAAGCTCCTCAATTTTATCATTTATACTCTTTCTTTCAAACTCCTCAAAAATATGATCTATATCAATGTTCTTAACCTTTTCCTTGTCGGTTTTTGAAATTATTCCACCAACAATTGTACGATCTTGTTCATCTAGCTCTGATAATATTTCGGCATAAGTCAACAAAATACCTTTTTTTGAGTAGCTATAAATTAACAATAATAGTTTTTTTATTACATCATTTTTCAAATAACGTGCAATTTTCTCAAAATCATACTGCCCAATTTTTTTTGGAAAGTTAAGAAAATATTCCGCCATCCGCATTTCTAACAAGCTAATATCTAAGTTGTCATCTTTTTTTTCTTCAACTTTATACCTATTATTCCCATCAATTGCCACTTTATCCTTAGATACAATTTGATCTTTAATCGATTGGATAGAGTAGCCTGTAATCTTACTTAAATTTGCTATATATTGTTCTCTCTCAATAGGATTTATCAATCCCTTTAATATCTTAGAGCACTCAACAATATACTTCGCTTTATCAGTAGAGTTGCTTAAATCATAACCTTCTGCCAACTTATTGAGTTTAAAACTAACGCTAGTATAAGCGCTTTTAGCAAGTCTAACAAAAGCTTCATAACCTCTTTTTTTAATATAATCATCAGGATCAAGACCTTCTTCAAACTTAATAACTCTAGTTTCAAGTCCAACTGTATCCAAGATATCAATAGCTTTCAATGTAGCTTTTTGTCCAGCCTTATCGCCATCATATGCGATATATACAAGTGGAACAAACCTTTTTATAAGCACTGCTTGTTCTTTTGTTAATGCCGTACCCAAAGTTGCAACTGCATTTATAATCCCTTTAGAATATAAAGATATAACATCCATATACCCTTCAACCAAAACTACACTTTGCAATCCCTTAATCCCTTTTACAAAATTAAGTCCATAAACATTTTTTCTTTTATTAAAAGCAAATGTATCCGAAGTGTTCAAATATTTAGGAACAGAATCATCCATGATTCTTCCACCAAATCCTATTACATTACTATAAATATCAAATATCGGAAACATAATTCTATTTCTAAAAGCATCATATACTCTATCATTTTTTACCTGACAAAGTCCAGCATCTTTTGCAATTTTTTTGTCATAACCCTCTTTATTTAAATAATCGACCAATCCAGTCCATTCATCATGACTATAACCCAATCCAAATTTCTTTATTGTTTTTTCGTCTAAACCTCGGTTTTTTAAATAGCTTGCTGCTTTTTTCCCTTTTTCATCATGCAAATTGCAATAAAAATATAAGCCTGTTTTTTTATTTATTTCATATATGCTATTTAACCGTTCTTTGTCTTTCTTGTAATTCTTGTTGCCTGTATTTTCAGGAATAGGCATATTCACTTTTTGTGCCAACTTTTCCACGGTTTCAGGAAAAGTAAGATTGTCCATATGCATCACAAAACTGATTACATTTCCACTCTCGTGACATCCAAAACAATAATAAATCTGCTTATCCTTTTGCACCCAAAATGATGGTGTCTTTTCACCATGAAATGGACAACAAGCCCAAAGCTTTCCACCTTTATTTTCAACTGTAATATATTCAGATATTACATCGGCAATATCGACTTTTGACAATAATTCATTTATCCATTCTCTTTCAAAAAAAGCCATATTACCCCTTAATCATCAATATATGCTCCAAACACTAGGAACAAACAAATCAGAGTATACCTTAATCACGTATCCATCTGACATACTCGCTATATAATCAATTACAACCTGCTGCTTTCCATATTTATCTATAACATCAATCCGAGTTTGTGGTAACAACTCTGGTTTTTTAACAAACTTATGATAAAGCGCCAACACAATTTCTTGTGCCTTACCCTCTTGAGATTTCGCAACTGAGTTCGTATAAACGTTTTTAAACATAAAAGTTCTTAAATTATCAAATACTATACTAGCCTCTTTTGACATCTTTATCTCACTACCGCTATTATCGATTATATCGAATATTAACGACTCAATCCTAGAAGAATGATCTTTCCCAAAAAGCTCAATCGCATCATTTGGCAAATCCTCAACATTCAAAATTCCAGCCCTAATCGCATCATCAATATCATGATTGATATAGGCAATCCTGTCAGAGTAGTTTACAAGCATACCTTCATTAGTATTCGGTTTTAGCCGCTTTTTATGGTTTAATATCCCGTCTTTTACTTGCTCTGTCAAATTCATGCCAACAGAGTTTTCAAGATATTCAACAACACGAATTCCATGCACATTATGCTCAAAATCTGGTTTCACCGTTTGCAATGCTCTTTCACCAGCATGTCCAAAAGGAGTATGACCTAAATCATGCCCCAAAGCGATTGCCTCTGTTAAATCCTCATTCAAATCCAGCGCACTCGCTAATGTTCTAGCAATCTGCGACACCTGAAGTGTATGTGTCAATCTCGTATGGTAATGGTCTCCTCTTGGAGATAAAAAAACTTGTGTTTTATGTTTTAAACGCCTAAAAGATTTGCAATGCAAAATCCGATCCCTATCACGTTGGAAATCCGTTCTAACATCACATTTTTTTATTTGTTTTGATCTTGTAGCATCGCAAGATAACGTTGCATACTCACTCAAATATTCTTTTTCTCTTCGCTCTTTTTTCTCTCTAATACAATTATCCATACTTAAATATTATACATTAATACGACAAAATCCTTTATTTTATATTATCTGATAAAGTTTAAAATCTAAATAATCACATGAAACATTTTGAAAAGTGATACCTTCATAAATTCCATTAAATGAAAACTTAGCCGAAGCTGCATGCAAGTGACCATAAATAACATGTTTAACATTATAAAGCTTAAACAAATCAATAAACTCGTTTTCCATATTCCTATCGTTGATAGGCGGATAATGCATCATTACAATTATCGGTTTATCTTTATTCTTTATAGAACTAAGCGAAAGTTTTAATCGCTCAATCTCACGCAAATATATTTTTTCATCTTGCTTATCATATTCACCATCGTGCGGCATAGTCCAACCTCGTGTTCCAGCAAATACATAATCGCCTATCTCAATGGAATTGTTCTGTAAAATAAACGTATTGTTGGATAAAATCCCTTTTACTTTTGAAAGTCCTGTCCACCAATAATCATGGTTTCCTTTAAGCAAAATCTTTGTTCCTTTTAGCTCACAAATCTCGTCGATATCAATTTTAGCTTCTTCAAGTTTCATAGCCCAGCTTAAATCACCAGGAATTAAAACTATATCCTTTTCATCAACTTTTTCGTTCCAATCATCTCTGATTTTATCCCAATGACCAATCCAATTATCCCCAAAAATATCCATAGGCTTGGGTTTAAACCCAGATAAATGCAAATCACTAATAGCAAATATCTTCATCTATTCATCCTCAACTGGTGCCCATAAATCTTCATTTTCAAAATCTTCTTCTTGCTCATCATATTCTTCCATTTCAAGCTCTGGCTCAACATCTTCCACTTGAAGATAACTCTCCATAACATCTAAAAGCTTTTCTTTTCCAAACTTATCAGAAGAAGATACAGGATAAATCTCAAAACCTTGACCATATCCAATCGCATCTTTTAGCATCTTTAATTGTGCAAACCTCTTAGATTTAGAGATTTTATCGGCTTTAGTCGCAACGCAAATAACCGGTATAGAATATTGCGCCGCAAAGTGAAACAATCCTAAATCGTGATTTTGTGGTTTATGTCTAATGTCCACTAAAATCATAATCGCTCTTAGCGCTCTTGTATTTAGCAAATATCCCTCAATCATATCCGCCCAAGCTTTTTTCTCTGACTTTGAAACTTTAGCAAATCCATATCCAGGTAAATCCACAAGATAAAACTCTTCATTCAGCAAAAAGAAGTTAACAAGCCTTGTCTTTCCTGGCGTACCACTCGTTTTTGCCATTTTTTTATGATTACATAAATAGTTAATAAGCGACGATTTTCCTACGTTAGACTTTCCAGCAATCGCAATCTCAGGATATCCTTCACCTGGATGATCTATCATCTTTACTATACTCTTTATAAATCTTACTTTTTTGATTTCCATATTTTCGACCATTCCCTCTAGTTTATCTTTATCACAAAATGCTGTATAAGTTTTAAATAAGTGCTAACTCCAAAACTTCATCTATTTGACTAACAGGAAAAAACTCAATACTATCTTTAATTTCTTGTGGAAAATCTTCTACATCCATTATATTTTGCTTTGGAATAATAATTTTATTTATCCCAGCTCTAAGTGCTGCCAAAGATTTCTCTTTAAGCCCACCAATTTTTAAAACTCTTCCTGTAAGCGTTACCTCACCCGTCATAGCAATATCTTTTCTAACTTTTCTACTAGAAAGCACAGATGTCATAGCAACAACCATTGTTATACCAGCAGATGGTCCATCTTTAGGAATAGCTCCTTCTGGAATATGAATGTGTAAATCCAACTTTTCATGAAAATCAACATCCACGCCAACCTGTTCTGCTTTAGACCTTATTAAACTAAGTCCAGTTTCAGCAGATTCTTTCATAACATCGCCCATCATACCAGTAAGCTTTAGATTGCCTTTACCCTTAAATGATGTAACTTCAATTTTCAAAGTTTCACCACCAACAGAAGTCCAAGCCAAGCCATTTACAACACCAATTCTATCTGTATCATCAACAAAATCAAAGCTGAACTTTGGAGCTTTTAAATACTCTCTAACTTTTTCTTTAGTAACAACAATTTTCTTTGCACCTGTCTTAACAATCTCACTAGCAACTTTTCTGCAAATGGACGCAATAGCACGCTCTAAGCTTCTAACACCAGATTCTCTAGTGTATAAATTAACCATATCATTAAGTGCATCATCCTCAAATGAAATTTTGCTTTCATCTAAACCATGTACTTTTGCTTGTTTAGTCACAAGATGTCTCTTTGCTATCTCGATTTTTTCATTATATGTATAACTAGAAACATGAATTATTTCCATTCTATCAAGAAGCGGTCTTGGAATTGTCTCCAAGCTGTTCGCAGTTGTTAAAAACATAACTTTTGATAAATCGTAAGCCATAGAAATATAATGATCCCTAAATGTTGAATTGATTTCTGGATCTAAAACTTCTAACATAGCAGAAGCAGGATCACCTCTAAAATCACTAGACATCTTATCAATCTCATCAAAAAGCAATACAGGATTATCTGTCCCTGCTTGTTTCATAGAGTTCATGATTCTACCAGGAATCGCTCCAATATATGTTTTTCTGTGTCCACGTATCTCAGCTTCATCACGAACGCCACCAAGCGACATTCTAACAAACTCTCTTCCAATAGCACGCGCTATGGATTTCGCTATGGATGTTTTTCCGACACCAGGAGGTCCAATAAAACAAAGAATTGGTCCACGCATTTCATCTTTCATCTTTAAAACTGATATGTATTCAATAATTCTCTCTTTAACATGAGTAAGTCCATAATGGTCTTCATCCAAAACAGTTTGAACGTTATCAAGATTCATATTGTCTTCCGTCAAAATACCCCACGGCAAACTTGCAATAGCATCCAAATAGTTAATCGATACATTAACTTCTGGAGAGTTTTGCGACATTTTTTCTAGCTTTTTAAGCTCTCTATCACATTTTTGCTTCGCCTCGTCAGAAAGGTCTTTTTGATCCAATTTTTCTCTTAGCTCTTTTGCTTCCTGTAATACTCCGTTTTCTTCACCCAACTCTTTTTGAATAACTTTTACTTGTTCTCTAAGGTAATATTCTTTTTGAGATTTTTCAATCTGCTTTTTAACAGTTCTTTGAATATCATTTTCAACATCAATAATCTCAATCTCATCTGATAGTATAGAAAATAATCGTTTAAGCCTGTCAGTTGGAGTGATACATTCTAAGATACTCTGTTTATCATCAGTTTTAAATAAAACATAAGAGGCGATTAAATCCGCTAATTTATCCGCGCTCTTAATTTCCTTAACGCTAGTAACAGCATCAACAGAAATCTTTGGAGATTTCCTTGCGTATTTTTCAAAGCTATCAATAACAGCTCGTTTATACGCTTTAACCTCAATATCTTCCTCATAATTATCAGTTTTAAGCTCTTCGACAACAACATGTAATCCATCTTCATCATCGATATATTCTAAAATTACACCTCGCTTTATTCCTTCGACTAAAACTCTAATGGAATCGCCAGGCATCTTTAATACTTGCTTGATTTCACAAACAGTACCAATATCGTAAACATCTCCCCTTTCAGGGTCTTGAACATTAATATCTTTTTGTGCAACCAAAAAAATCTTTTGTTTTTCAGCCAAAGCTTTTTCCAAAGAAATAATCGATTTATCGCGTCCTACATCAAAGTGTAATACCATGTGCGGAAACACAACCATTCCTCTAAGTGCAATCATTGAATATCTATTTTTGTTAGTAATAATCTGCATAATATTTTTACATACTTCTCCTATTATAATTTATCAATTATACATAGCATTTAACTATTTTGCAACTATTATTAAAATGATTTTATATTTCGTTCATAATTCAGCAAAAAAATAAGCCTTTTAAAATTAAAAAAGTCTTACCTTTAAGTTTGATTATTTTATATAACAACTAATCAATAATATTTCAATATATTTTTAAAGAAAATCGCTAAGTCTAATATCCTTAACACTTTGATAGACAATATCAGCATCCTTTAATATATCTTTATCGCCAATACCAACTGCAAACATATTTGCCGCTTTTATCGCCTCAACTCCAGCTTTTGCATCTTCAACACCAATACACTCATCACTAGAAAAGCCCAGCTCTTCAGCAGCTTTTAAAAATATATCGGGGGCAGGTTTTGAGTTTTTAACACTTGAAGGATCAACCACATAATCAAAAAAAGAAGTTATCCCCATCTTTTCCAATAACAATGGACCATTCTTCGATGCACTTCCAAGAGCTATCTTAATACCTCTATCCTTTAGTTCACACAATATCTCATACATTCCTTCATATAAATTATCCTGTGTAAACGCAGATATAAGTTTAACATAATTTTCGTTTTTCTCAGTCGCCATTTTGATTTTTTCCTCATCAGAAAACTTATCTTTTAGTCCAACAGACTCTAAGATTATATCTAACGACCTCATTCTAGAAACTCCTCTAGTATAAACCTCGACCGTATGGTCTAGCTCACAGCCTAGTTTATTAATCAAGATACCCCATGCCTTAAAATGCTCATCACTAGACGATGTTATAACCCCATCCATATCAAAAATCACACATTTTATTTCATTCTTTTTCATCTTGTATTGCTCCTTATTTATCTAAAAATTATAATTGTCTTTCTATTAATTGCGTTTTAACTACAAAACTCTTCATAGTAGTATCAACACCCTCTAACTCATCAATGAGTATCTTGGTTGCATAATACCCAAGTCTTTTTGCAAAAATATCAACTGTGCTAAAGGCAGGGTCTCTATATAAAGATATTGGCGTATTATTAAACCCTACAATCGGTACATAATAACCAAGCTTTTCAAACGAGACTTGACAAAACCCAAATGCAATCAAATCATCCGAGGTAACAACAGCATCTGGTATATCATAATCCAATATCTTTCTTGCACCATCTGCGCCACAAACTTCGCTATCATCCTTCACAAAAACATAATTCTCGTCATATTCTAATCCGCTATCAACAAGAGCTTTTTTATATCCCCCATGTCTTTTGTTATTAACAGTAAACTCAGATGATCCTCCAACGTAAGCAATTTTCCTATATCCCTTTTCAACAAGCTGAAGCGTCGCATCATACATAGCATCAAAGTTATCATTATCAACCCACAGCATAGATTTTGGATCTTTAGGTCTTCCGATAACAACAAAAGGCATATTCACATCTTGCAAATATTCAACGCAACCATCTTCTTCTCTGATTGTGGTTAGAATAATGCCATCTACCCAGTTACTTCTAACCAAATCCTTTAATATATCAATTTCTTTTTTTTCTTCATTGCTATGCCCATGTAAAATATAATACCCATGATCTTGTGCATAATTGCTTATACTACTTATAACTTGAATAAAAAATGGGTTGTGAAATAAATCCTCGTTATTACTCGCAAGTATAATCCCTATCATTTTTGTCTTAGAACTACTAGCAAGGCTTCTAGCAATAGCATTCGGACGATATTTCAACTCCTGCATCGCTTTGATTACTTTGTCTTTAGTCTGCTGAGAAATTCTAGGATTATCCGATATCACCCTTGAAACAGTAGATGGATTTACTCCAGCTTTTTGCGCTACATCCTTTAATGTTGGCATAATTACTCCTAAATTACTCTTATATCGCTACAAAAATAAGCATTTATTAAATTAACACTTGATATATTACACAAAAATAGTATACAATACAATAATAAAATGTGCAAGCGATTGCATAATATTAGATTATTTTGACAATAAAGGAGCCAATAATGAAAGATTTTTTTGAAATAGACAAGTGGAAAGTAATTCAAAACGGATTTAGTAATGATATAAACGAGATTGGCGAAAGCTTAACCAGTCTCGGTAATGGACATATGGGATTTAGAGGGAATTTTGAAGAGGACTTTACTGGCAAAACTTTGAAAGGCACTTACACTGCTGGTGTGTTTTATCCAGACAAGACAAAAGTCGGCTGGTGGAAGATTGGTTATCCTGAATATTTTGCTAAGGCAATCAACTCTTGCGATTTTCTATCATTAAATCTTCTAATAGATGATGAACTAATTGATATCAACAAATGCACAATAGAAAATTTCACTAGAATTTTGGATATGCAAAAAGGAGTACTTGATAGAAAATTTACTCTTATCACAAAAGAAGGTAAAAAAGTTCTTATTTCAAGTAGTCGTTTTACTTCAATGGATGAAAAGGAAATCGGTGCTATTAGATATTCAATCACACCACTAACAGATAGCATTGATATAAAGCTTAACTCATCTGTCAATGGTGATGTTAGAAACCAAGACTCCAACTATGATGAGATGTTTTGGATAAAACGCAGCGTAAATTCATCTGACAACCTTTCAAATGTGACCATGAGTACTCTAAAAACCGACTATTGGGTTTCAACCTCGGCTTATAATGATGTATTTTTGGATTCTAAGCCAATAAAAGGAAAATCAAGCAGCGAAGACTTATGCTCACGAGTAAGCTTTACTACTAATGTTGATGCAAATAAAGAGCTTGTTCTATATAAATATATCTCAGTAACAACAAGCAGAGATAATAATATACAAGATGTGACTCAAAAATCAGTAGACATTGTATTAAACGCACGCAAAACTGGATTCGATAAGTTGCTAGAAAACCATATTGATGCTTGGGCAAAGATTTGGGCAAATAGTGATGTAAAAATTAAAGGTGATGATAGCGCACAACAAGGTATTAGATTTAATATATTTCACCTTAACCAAACATACACAGGCAAAGATAGTAGATTGAACATCGGACCTAAAGGCTTTACTGGTGAAAAATATGGCGGAAGCACATACTGGGATACAGAGGCATATTGCTTGCCTTTCTTTTTATCAACTGCACCACAAAAGGTATCAAAAAATCTGCTTATTTATAGATATAACCATCTAGAAAATGCAAAAATCAATGCGGCTAAGCTTGGTCTAAAAGGTGCCCTTTATCCAATGGTAACTATGAACGGTGAAGAATGTCACAACGAATGGGAAATTACTTTTGAGGAAATCCACAGGAATGGTGCAATCGCTTATGCCATATACAACTATGTAAACTACACAGGCGATACTTCATATCTTGCACAGTACGGAATTGATGTTGTGCAAGAAATTGCACGATTCTGGGCTTCAAGGGTGAGTTATAATCCAAGAAAACAAAAATATATGATTTTGGGCGTTACTGGTCCAAATGAGTATGAAAATAATGTTAACAACAACTGGTATACTAATTTAATGGCAAGTTTTTGTCTAAAGTACGCAGTTGAAGTTCTTGATACAATCAAGAATGAAGATATTGGTAAATACGAAGATGCGATTGCAAGGTTGAAAATAACTAAAGATGAAATAGCTAATTTTTCTGAAATTGCACAAAAAATGTACTATTCATATGATAAAGAACTAGACCTCTATATGCAACAAGATGGGTTTATGGACAAAGAACAGTTGACTGTGGACGATCTCTCCCCATTAGATCGCCCAATCAACCAAAATTGGTCATGGGATAAAATCTTGCGTTCAGTCTTTATCAAGCAAGCGGATATTTTACAAGGAATGTATAACTTCCCACATGACTTTGATGTTGAAACAAAAAAACGTCATTTTGATTTTTATGAGCCAAGAACAGTTCATGAATCATCGCTTTCACCGTGTATCTATTCAATAATCGCAAGCGAAATCGGATATTTAAAGCAAGCTTATCAGCTATACTTACGTGCATCAAGGCTGGATTTAGATAACTACAATAATGACACCGAAGACGGTCTTCATATTACAAGCATGGGTGGAACATGGCTTTCTATCATTCATGGCTTCGGAGGTCTTCGAGTAAAAGATGGATATTTACACCTAAATCCTATCGTACCAGATGAATGGGATGAATATTCGTTTAGAATTTGTTTTAGACAAAAGGTTATCAATGTAACGGTTAAAAAAGGCGTGGTCTCAATAGATGTAGAAGTTGGTGAAACATTCGATATATACGTCTATAACAATCTAATAAACGTGGTTGGTTCAAAAAATATAGAATTTTAGCTTAAAAAACACTTAAACTTATCCGTTCAGCTCGAAATATTCAAGTTGAACGGTTTTTTATTATTCAAAATTCATAATTAATGGCTGTTTCGTCTATACATATAAGGCGTAGTATCTGTGTATTTTTTAAACACTTTTGAGTAATACCCTTGATTACAAAACTCAAACAGCACAGCAATATCGGTTATTTTCATATCAGTATGCTCCAAAAAGTTTTTGGACATTTCAACTTTTTGCATCAATATATAATCAGTAAGATGTATACCCACTACTTTGTAGAATAATTTTGATAGATAGTCCTTGGATAAATGCGTATATTCAGCAATACTAGCAACTGTAAGTTTTTTTGTTGTGTTTTCATAAATATACATTACAATATCAGAAATTGGAGTTTTATACTTATTTGCTCTAGTTTTATTAATAAGTTTTATAAAATCAGTTAATATTTTCTTTTCAAACTGTTCAAGTTTGTCACAATCTGTGAATGTTTCAATATTTTTAATACATGCATCGCTTAAATAAAAGGCATCATCAGGATCAACCCCAGCATCAATTGCTGATCTTGTAAAAAGCGTACATGAACAAATAAATGAATTTTTAAGTGATCTTAATTTATCAGTTGCAAGCATTGGTCTTTCCATGCTTAAAAATTCTTGCTGTGATTTTAGTGCTTCTTCAAGCATACCGTTTTTAACTTCACTATGAAGCTTTCGCTCTAAGCTATATGATGGATGTTCAAAATGCTTATTTAAACTTCTAATTTTTTCATTAATCATTTGATATTTCATAATTCACACCTTGATTGAACTGTATTATATATATTATATCAGAATTATATAAGAAATCAATGTTATTAAAGATATATACTTTACTCAAGAAAGACAAAACACGCATCTTATTATTATAGTAGTAAAACAGAAATTGTTACTGCTATTTATTTTTTGCACGCTGTGCAAGCGGTTGTCCAAATTATGTTTTGTTTTGTCACTCTAGTACGTATTAAAAATTCAGGAGGAATAAAATGAAAAAATTATTAGTATTGTTGTTGGTTTTAGTATTAGTTCTATCATTAGTTACTTTTACTGGTTGTGGATCTAAAAAGAACAAAGGCGTTGTTGTTTATCAGAACAAAGTTGAAATCGGTGAGCAAATGTCCGCATACGCTACTGCATATACAGCAGACACTGGCGTTGAAGTAACAATTAAAACAGCTGGTGGAGACACACCTTATGCTGAAAACTTAAAAGCTGAATTCCAATCAGATCGTCAACCTGATATCTTCGTTGTAGAAGGTCTTGGCGGATATAATACATGGAAAGATAAACTTGGAACATTTAGTGATGACGAGTGGATCGACCTTACTAGTCTTGAATTCGCTGTTGATGGTAAGATTTATGGTTTCCCTGTTGCTGTTGAAGCTTGGGGTATTGCATATAATAAAGACATTTTAGATGCTGCTGGAGTTGATCCTGCTACACTTACATCACAAGATGCTTATGCTGCTGCATTTGCAAAAATCGATGGTATGAAAGACGAACTTGGTCTAGACGCTGTTATATCTGTGAGTGCTTCACCTGATATGTATTGGGTAACAGGACTTCATAACTTAAACGGATATCTATCAGCTGGAACTGAGTATGGCGATAGAACTTATATTGATAAGTTAAACAATGGAGAAGCTGATAAAGCAAGACTTACAGAGTATGCTGATTGGGTAGAACTTCTATTTAACTATTCTGACCCTGCTGTTTTAAAAACAGGCAACTACGAAGGTCAAATCGTTCCATTTGCTACTGGAAAAACTGCATTCCTACATCAAGGAAACTGGGTTGATCCTGTACTTGTAGAATATGATGCTTCTTTCCCAATGGGATTTGCACCACACGCATCAGTTAAAGGCGAGCACAATGCAATATTCATCGGCGCTCCTTCATACTATGTTCTAAATAAAGATAGTGAAAACTTAGAAGCTGCTAAAGCATTCCTAAACTCACTAGCTACAACAGAAGCTGGACATAAGTATATGGTTGAAGAAGCTAAAATGGTTCCTGCATTCACAAACGTAACACTAACACCATCTACACCTCTATCAGCAGACGTTGCTAAATGGGTTGCAGTAGAAAATGGTGCTTACACATGGTTGCAAAATGATATGCCAGATGGTTTTGGTATGGGAACAATGGGTCCTGTATACGAAGCATTTGCAAAAGGTGACATTACAAAAGCTGAATTTGTAGATACATTTGTTGAAAAAATAGAAGACCTAAAATAATATAATTTAAATTCACTTAAAGGTGTAGGTTTAAATGCCTGCACCTTTTTTAATAATCAGGAGTGCTCTTAATAAACCAATCTTACTTGGAATTTTAACTGAAAATAAAGCAAGATAACAAGTGAAAGAAGTTTCTTAAAAGGACTCAACAACATATAGGAGGAGAAAATGAATAGATATGTAAAAGACAAACTGGTTTTTTGGGCCTTTTTAGCACCTGCGCTATTGGCTTTTACAGTTGTGGTCGTTATTCCATTTTTTATGGGTATTTATTATTCGTTAACAGACTGGACAGCTATTGCTGGTGCAAAAGCTCATTGGATGGGTTTTGAAAATTACAAGGCGATGTTTAGTGACGTAAAGTTTAATTATTCATTCATGAGAACAGTACTCTTTACATTGATAAGCGTAATTACAATAAATGTGATATCTCTTATTCTAGCGCTAACAGTAACCAGAAAAATACCTGCACAAAGCTTTTTCAGAGCTGGTTTTTTCTTCCCAAACTTAATTGGTGGTTTGGTATTGGGTTATATATGGCAATTTATATTTAGAGATATAATCCCATCATTGGGTTCATTTTTGGGCATAAGTGTATTGGAAGATCTTTTAATATTAGCCGACCCTACGCTTGCACTTTTAGGCTTAATCGCTGCTTTTACATGGCAATATGCCGGATATATTATGATGATCTACATTGCTGCACTGCTCAACGTTCCTCAAGAGCTTATTGAAGCAAGTGAAATCGATGGTGCTGGTGCATTTAAGAAGTTTTGGAATATCACTGTTCCAATGATAGCACAAGCGTTTACAATCACATCATTTTTAACACTTGTAAACTCATTCAAGCAATATGATATGGTTATCGCACTTACAGACGGTGGTCCTTCCACTCCTTTTGCTGGTGATATAGTAAATTCAACAGAATTTTTAGCAGTTCATATTTATAACGTAGCTTTTAAATATAACAACATGGCAGAAGGTCAAGCAAGAGCTATTATATTCTTCTTGATATTAGCAGTTGTAGCTATCGTGCAAGTATATGTAAATAAGAAAAAGGAGGTTGAGCTATAATGAATAAAAAGCTTGATAAGAAGAAATTAGCAAAAATATTATTACTTGTAATGACAATAATCATGTTTGTTTTTTCAGCCTTTCCATTTTATGTTGTAATAATAAACTCATCAAAAGCTTCTTTAGAAATCGTTGATGATCCATTAGGTCTGCCAGCACATTGGGGAAAACTAGTTGAAAATATCCAAGAAGTTTGGTCAAGACCAAGTGTTAGATATTCATCAAGTGTTATGTCTTCGTTTATAATCACGGCTGGATCTTTAATCTGCATAACCATATTCTCGGCAATGGCTGCATGGGTGTTGGTTAGAACAAAATCTAAGGCATCAACAATTATCTTTCTACTCTTTATAAGCGGGCTTATTATCCCATTTCAGGTTGTTATGTTTCCTCTAGTCGCTTTATTTAGAAATATAAATAACTTTATTGGACTAAGAATGCTTCGAACCTACCACGGAATGATATTTGCTTATATCGGTTTTGGTGCCCCACTCTCAATCTTCATGTTCCACGGATTTATCAAAGGAATACCATTAGAACTAGAAGAAGCAGCAACAATAGATGGATGCACAAAGCTAAAATTATTTTTCAAAATAATTATGCCTATATTAAAACCTATTGTAGTAACCGTTATTATTCTAAACGCTATTTGGATTTGGAATGATTTCCTATTACCATCTTTGATTCTAGGTATAGGAAACGATATCCAAACAGTACCTCTTGCAATCCAAGGATTTGCAGGTTCGTTCCTTAAAAAATGGGATTTAATCATGACATCAGTTCTAATGGCGATAATACCTATCGTTGTAGGATTCTTGTTCGGACAAAAATATATTATAAAAGGCATGACTGCTGGTTCTATAAAATAGAAATCATTATTAAAACTCCAGCGAAAGTTGGAGTTTTTTTATAATTAAAAACTAAGGATTTGATTATTATGACAAATAATAAATATATTATTGAAGATAACGAGTTTAATATTTATACTCTTGCAAAAAACGAGTCTGTTTTTTCTCAAACAAATGGATATATTGGTGTTAGAGGAAACTTTGAAGAAGGTTATAAAGCGAATATTAAAACAATAAGAGGAACTTATATAAACTCCTGTTATGATCTTTCAAAAGCAGTATATGGTGAAAAATTTTCTGGCTATCCAGATAATAAGCAGAGCATTATAAATATCCACGACGTTCAAACTGTTTATATCACAATCAACGGTCACAAGTTTAGCCTTTTTTCTGGTGAAATAATAGAATATGATCGCTCGCTAGATATGCAAAAAGGTATTACCAAGCGTTCAATAAGGTGGAGATCAGAAAAAGGTGATATAGTTGATTTGCAATTTACCAGAATGGTTTCGTTTAAGGTCAAAGAATTATTTCTTATTGACATAAAACTAACCGCAGTAAACTTTTCTGGTGAAGTATCATTTGAATCAATGTGCGATGCAGATGTTTACAACTATTTTAACAAAAATGATCCTCGCATTAACAGTGAAAAGATTCATAATTTAGTTTGTAATAAAGTCGATATAATCGATGACATTATATCTTTAAACTCAACAACATCAAAATCTAAGATTGATATAATAACAATGATAAAACACGAACATGATTTCGATGCGAAGATCTCTCATAAAAAATCTAACGATTCAGTTTCTTCCATGTATCATGCAAAGATTCAAAAAAATCAGACAATTACTTTTACTAAAAACACTGTATTTTGCTGTTCTCTTTTCCATGATACTCCTTATAAATCTGCATTTACATTGTTATCTAACCTTGATAAAAAAGAAGATTTATATGCCTATCAATTAGATTTTTTAAACAAGAAATGGGATATCGCCAATATCGATATAGATTCGTCCGACAATGTTGATATCAGCCTTAGATATTGTATCTATCAACTGTTATCTTTCAGCAAACTCGAAGAAAACTCATCAATCCCAGCAAAAGGATTATCTGGCGAGGGCTATGAGGGTCATATCTTTTGGGACACAGAGCTCTTTGTTCTTCCCTTTTACATCTACACAGACCCCAACCTAGCAAAACGACTTTTGATGTTTAGATATAATCAATTGGACAAAGCAAGACAAAATGCAAAAAAACTTGGTCATAAATGCGGTGCAGCATATCCTTGGCGTACAATAACAGGACAAGAAACATCAACATTCTTTCCTGGCGGTTCTGCTCAATACCATATAAACGCTGATATTGCACATTCAGTTATCCAGTATTATTTAGTAACTGGCGATGTAGATTTTATTCAAAATCAAGGTGCAGAAATTATATTTGAAACAGCTAGAATTTGGATTGAGCTTGGAAATTTTGTTGATGATGAATTCCACATCAATACAGTAACTGGTCCTGATGAATATACATGCCTTGTTAACAACAACTATTATACTAATATCATGGCAAAAAACAACCTTAAATGGGCAGTTAAACTCTTTAATAAATTTGACACTAGCAAGTACAATATTAAATTAAACATAAAAAAAGAGGAAATAAAAATATTTAAAAAAGCAGGTGAATCCATGCGACTTGGATATGATAGCGACTTAAATATTACGCCACAGGATGATTCATTTCTGCAAAAAAAAGAATGGGATTTTGAAGTAAATAAACATTCAAAGCCGCTACTTCTAAATTTTCATCCAATGACTCTTTATAGATATAAAATTTGTAAGCAAGCCGACGTTGTATTAGCGCATTTTCTTTTTCAAGATAATCATGATAAATCGGTTATGAAGGACAGCTATGATTATTATGAGAAAGTAACAACCCACGATTCATCACTTTCAGCATGCATATATTCAATTATGGCAGCAAGGCTAGGTAATATAGATAAAAGCTATAATTATTTTAACCAGACCATCAGAATGGACCTTGATAACGCTCATTTAAACACAGCAGATGGATTGCATATTGCAAATGTTGCGGGAGCATATTTAAGTGTTACAAGCGGATTTGCTGGAATTTTAGCTGATGAAAACAGCTTAAAAATTAGACCAGTTTTGCCAGACAAATGGAAATCATATAAATTTAGAATAGTTTACAAAAATAGTGTTTATGAGATTTATATAAGTGATGATAAAAAAACAATCACACTAATCCAAGGCGAAAAGCAAAACATTTTCTTCCAATAATTAAATAAATTACAAAAAAATAAGCCCTCAAGTTAGATATGAGAGCTTATTTAAATTACTAAAAATTTTATCCTTTAACAACATCCTCAATACTATAAATATAAGTAGTAAAGCTATATTTTCCATCTAGTCCGATATTGTGATTTAATAAATATATCTCAGCATCACTCTTAGATAAGAAAAATTCGCCCGAACTCATATGTGATATTAAATTCTTAATTCCAGTATTTACATCATATGATAATAGTCCATAGTTGAATCTATAAGTATAATCACTAACTGTTCCATCAGAATAAATCAACGTATTAGAGCTAGGCAAGTAATCATAGCTCTCAATAATTCCACCTTCTTCAATAATAGTCTCACTTGAGTCTACCATTGAATATAGCTTTAAAGTTACAAATGAACTCTCCTCACTGAGCTGCTTTTGTTGAATAACTGCCATACTTGTTTTGTCAGGAGAAATTTTAAAATCAATCCCCTCGGTTAAAAATTCTTTCTTACCACTAAACTTGTTTATAGAATAAATTATCCCAAACTCACCGGCAAAGTTATCAGCAAAGATTATCTCATCACCAAAATCAGCAATCTTTCCTTCGCCTTCGCTCTCTTCAATAAGTGCATTTATCTCTAAACCAGTTTCGCTAAAACTACATTTTGATAGTTGTATCGTATCATTTCCAGTAATGGCATAGATAGTGTTAGAATCATCTGCCCAACAAAAACTAGATGTAAATATTCCAAACCCTTCTTCTCCAAGGTTATAAAGATTTTTGCTTACAAAATCATATACATACAAAACCTTATTATCAATTCCAATATCTATAAACCCTAAATATCTACCGTCTTTAGAAAAACTAGCACTGATAATGTAATTAAATGGAGGCAAATCTAACTTCTCTTTTTTATCAAAATTTTCTAAAACCCAAAGCTGTTCACCAGAATAGTTTAAATCTCCTTCGGTCGCAATATATGGTTTAACAAAAACTATTCGCTCATCCGACTCAACAACATATTTTCCATTTTCGAACATCATTGGGAGCACCATAGCAATGGAATCTTCTACTACCATCTTCTTGTTTTCTGGTAAAAACACATCAATCTCAGAGTTGAATATAGGCAGTATATCACCTGCCAAAGTCAACGAATATGGCTTTTTAGAAATCGCCGATTTTGCAACTTTCCCATTTAACACAGCTAAAAACTCCTCTGCTTTTTCAGACGTATTAAAAGGCTTAGATATCATAGAAATATTCATTCCATCCGAGCACAAAACAGGAGATAGACCATAATCCTCCCCAATAAAACCTTCAAGATATTCATCAAATGCATTAAGCATAACAAAATGACTATCCTGTTTATCAGCATTTTCATCATCCAATAAAATTCGGATTTTTCCATCCCCTTCAACAACTCGATATTTCACATTACCTCTAAGTTGAAAGTAAACTGTTGTATAATCCTTGTTAGAAACACGCTCCCTAAAAACACCTATTATATGCTCATCCAAAGCCCAGTTTTGCTTTTCCAAATAATCAACATATTCAATCCCGTAAAGTCTTATACCAAGCCTATATGGTTCATCCAATACAAAAACTTCATACTTAGGAAGATTGGTAATAATCGCTTCAGACTGCGTCTCTTCTCTACTACCATAAACAATATGTAGCGCTATTTCCGTTTGATCTTGTATAAAACTAATATCAATATCTTTAATGTTCATACCAGCATTTGGGTTGTTAATCCCCCCAGAAACCTTCTCATCAGAATCTAAAAAATCATCTTTTAAAGCTGACTTACAGCTAATTGATAATAGCGCAATCATCAGCACCATAATCAATACTATTTTTGAACTTGCTTTCATATAAATAAACTCCTAGCCTAAAATTTCATCAGCAAACCTTTGAACATTTGCTCGAACTTCATCAACATCTGCAAACAGCGTTTTTCCATCTTTATAAACTATTTCACCATTAATTATTGTCATACAGACATTTTTCCCATTGCCACTGTTTATGATACAAGAAACCAAATCATTTCTTGGTGTAAACTCAATATTATCAGTATCAATCATAATGATATCAGCCAAATACCCTTTTTCCAATCGTCCAACACTTTTATCAAGTCCAACAGCTTTTGCACTACCTCTAGTTGCAAGCTTTAAAGCAGCTAAATCACCAATTGCATTGGCATCACACAGCGTTCCTCTTTGCAACAAAGATGTAAGCATAGCCTCTTCAATCATATCTAAATTGTTATTAGAAGATGAACCATCTGTTCCAATCCCAACATTTATTCCTAAATCAAGCATCTTTTTAATAGGTGCAATTCCACTTCCAAGCTTTAAATTGCTTTGCGGACATGTCAAAACACTTATATTTTTATCGCTCATAACCTGCATATCTTTATCATCAACATAAACGCAATGCGCCGCCGCCACATGATTATCAGTAAATCCAATATTATCAAGCAATTGAATCGGTGTCATTCCATGCTTTTGTATACATGCTTCATGCTCACTTTTTGTTTCAGAAACATGAATATGGATTCCTGTATTTCGTTTTTTTGCCTCTTCGCTTACTTTTCTTAACATCTCAGGTGAATTTGTATATTCTCCATGAGCAGAAAGCATAACGGTAATATTATCAACACCATTATATTTATCATAAACAGATAAACTCTCATCAAGTCTAGGCTGTCCATTTCCATCAACATCCAAAACTGCTCTGGCAAAAACGCCACGATATCCACTATCTTTCATAGCCTTTGACACACCATCATAAAAATAATACATGTCCAAAAAGCTAGTAGTTCCCGTACTTGCCATCTCACAAAGACCAAGCATTGCTGTCCAATATGCGATATCATCGTTAAGTTTCGCCTCAGCTGGCCAAATTTTTTCAGTGAGCCATCTATCAAGCGGCAAACCTTCTCCATAACCTTTAAAAATAGTCATAGGTAAGTGTGTATGCGCATTAACAAGCCCAGGCATAACAATATTACCTTTAGCATCGATTACTTCAAATCCATCCACACAAGGACTCTCGTCGATATTTCCAACAAACAATATTTTATTCTCTTCAACTACAACGCAACCATTCTCATAAATCGCATCGCTATCATCCATAGTCAAAATATATGCATTTTTTATAATGATTTTCATATTATAAGCTCCATATTTTTGTTATTCATTCAAATAATCAATCTGATCTTGTGTAAGACTATCAATATTAACATCCAATGATTCAAGCTTTCTTTGTGCGACAAGTAAATCTATCTCACGAGGCACTGCTAAAACTTCATTTTCCAAATCTTTATGATTTTCTAATAAATACTTCATACTCAAAGCTTGAAGTGCAAAACTCATGTCCATAATCTCAGCAGGATGACCATCAGCCGCAGCTAAATTAACCAATCTACCTTCACCAATCACATTAAGTATTCTACCATCCGCTTGAACATAACCCATAATATTTTTACGCATCTCTTTTTTAGATACAGAATTTTTCTCTAAATCAGCAACGCTTACTTCACAATCAAAGTGACCTGCATTAGATAATAAAACGCCATCTTTCATCGTATCAAAATGTTTTTGTATAATAACATCTTTACACCCAGTACCAGTAACAAAAATATCTCCAACTTTAGCAGCTTCATCCATTGTCATAACTCTAAACCCATCCATAATCGCCTCAATAGCTTTTATTGAATCAATCTCAGTTACAACAACATTAGCACCAAGTCCATTAGCTTTTGCCGCAATACCACGTGATACCCAACCGTAACCTGCAACAACAACAGTTTTACCAGCAATAACTAGATTGGACGTTCTCATAATTCCATCCCATGAAGATTGACCAGTTCCATATCTATTATCGAATAAATGCTTACAATCAGCATCATTAACGCTCATCATAGGATACATAAGCTCACCACGCTTTGCCATAGCTTTAAGACGAATAATTCCAGTTGTAGTCTCTTCAGCACCGCCTATAATCGTACTCGCTTTTTTTTGGTCTTTGTGAATTAAAGTAGTTAAATCACCACCATCATCAATAACTATATCAATATCTTTCTCAATAGCTTTCGCAATGTACATATCATATTCTTCCATTGTGCAGTTGTGCGTCGCAAAAACTTCAATACCTGCATGTGCAAGTGCCGCTGCAACATCGTCTTGTGTAGATAATGGATTAGAACCAGTAACATACATTGTTGCACCACCAGCAGCCAAAACTTTTACTAAATATGCAGTTTTAGCTTCTAAGTGAATTGAAAGTGCAACTTTAACACCAGCAAATGGCTGAGTTTTTACAAACTCCTCTTCAAGCCCTCTAAGCACTGGCATGTATTTTTTAACCCACTCTATTTTCTGTTCTCCAAGCTTGTGTAAATTGATATCTTTAATAATACTCATTTTTTTCTCCTTAATAAATAATCTTATTTAATTATTTCTTTTAAGTACGCTAAAAACTCATCTTTTAGATCTTCTCTATCAAGTGCAAACTCAACTGTTGCCTTTAAAAATCCAATTTTTGATCCAACATCATATCTGTTGCCTTCAAACTCATATGCATACATTTCATCTGTACTAGCAAGAGCATTAAGTGCATCGGTCAATTGAATCTCTCCTCCAACACCTGGTTTTGTATTCTCCAAAAGATCAAATATATCAGGTGTAATTATGTACCTTCCCAAAATTGCTATGTTAGATGGTGCGTCCTCAAGTGCTGGCTTTTCAACCAATTTATTGACATGGCTAAGTTTTCCATTAACATCTTTAGGATCAACAATACCGTATTTATTAACATCTTGATCTAGCACTCTTTGAACACCAAGAATGGATTTGCCTGTCTTTTCATATTGTTCAATAAGCTGTTTTAATGCAGGTTTTCTCTTGTTAACAACAATATCATCACCCAACAATACTGCAAATGGCTCATCACCGATAAATGCTTTTCCACAGTTTATCGCATGTCCAAGACCTTTAGGACTCTTTTGTCTGATATAACAAAGATCAACCAAGTTAGCAATATCATCAACTATCTTATAAAGATCTTCCTTTTTACTCTTTAACAATTCTGCTTCAAGCTCATATGATCTGTCAAAGTGGTTTTCAATCGCCATCTTTCCACGACCAGTAACAATCAATATACTTTCAATACCAGATTCAATAGCTTCCTCAATAATATATTGAATCGTAGGTTTATCAACAATTGGTAACATCTCTTTTGGCTGAGATTTTGTAGCTGGTAAAAATCTTGTTCCCAGACCCGCCGCTGGAATAATCGCTTTTTTTATTTTTTTCATAACTAATAACATGAGCAAACTTCTTGCCCAACCTCACTTTCCATTATCTTTGCTCATTATACTATAAAAACCAATCAAAATCCTTAAAAATTAAATTATTTTATGTTTTTTTACAAAAAGCCTTTACAAAACCTTTGTTTGTGTTTATAATATGTTTATACGAACATCCATTCAGTTTTCGTTATGTGAAATCTACTAAAGCGAACAATTGATGGGTAATCACTAACAAGCGAACTAACCAACCCCCTCGGTTTTTCGCTTTTCTTTTTTTTTACAAGCAATTTTCATTATATGAGGTGAATGTCAATGAATGAAAAACTTATCCTACATTGTGACTTGAATAATTTTTTTGCAACAGCATCTCTAATAGATAAACCAGAATTGCAATTTAAGCCAATTGCAATAGCAGGCGACGTTTCAAAACGACATGGTATTATACTCGCTAAAAACATGCCTGCCAAAATAATGGGCGTAAAAACAGCAGAGCCAATATGGCAATCCCTACAAAAATGCCCCGATCTAATAAGGTTAACACCAGATTATAAAAGATATATCGAGTATTCTGAGATTGTAAAAGATATATATTATAGATTTACAGGAAATATTGAACCTTTTGGAATAGATGAATGTTGGCTTGATATTTCTAAATACAATAAAGATATTGAATATGCAAAAAAAACAGCATATGAAATTAAAGAAACTGTTAAATCAGAAACTGGTCTTACGGTTTCAATCGGTGTTTCTTTTTCAAAGATATTTGCCAAACTCGGAAGTGACTATAAAAAACCAGATGCGATAACTGTTATATCAAAATCAAACTACCGAAGTTTTGTATGGCCAATGCCTATAAGAGCCCTTCTTTGTGTAGGAAAAAAAACAGAACGAAAATTGGTCGATGTATCAATAAAAACTATCGGTGATCTAGCTAATACACCAGACAATACACTTATAAGACTTCTTGGAAAAAGCGGTATAATGCTAAAAGAGTTTGCAAATGGTCTTGACACTTCTTTTGTAAAACAAGCTGACCATACATTTGATTTTAAAGGAATAGGAAACAGCATGACAACAACAAAAGACCTTATGACTCATCATGAAGTTTTTTCCTCATTCCTGCTATTGGCTGAAATGATTTCTAAAAGATTATTGAATAAAGGCGTCGTCACATATTGTCTATGTATTCATTTAAAAGATACCGAGCTTAATAGCATTACAAGGCAGAGAAAACTAGACGATCCAGTATTCATATCCGATGAAATTGCAAAAATATGCATGAGCTTATATATGGAAAATTGGGATGTTAATAGTGATCCAATAAGAGCAATCGGAATTAGAGCAACAAGTTTCAAATCGTTAAATGAAAAATCACAAGTAACTTTTTTTGATACTCCAGAAAAACAAAAACGCGAGTCACTAGAACTAGCAAAACACGACATTTTAAAAAAATATGGAAAAGGTGCAATAAAGCGTGCATCTTTTATGGAAGAAAGTCATCCAAAAGAAAAAGGATACAAGCAGCAACACGAAGTACATCCCCTCTCATTTTTCAGAGAGTAATCAAAATTTTGTTCGTATTATTA
>JMSV01000011.1_pt1 | contig 75472 bp, 67 predicted proteins | sample 179021 | NCBI WGS metagenome assembly JMSV01 (sample SAMN02769581, study PRJNA246767) | bioreactor metagenome | isolation source: Culture-2 Bioreactor Bmz derived from microbial biomass from the upper 2 cm... | place: Germany: Bremen | collected day 87 after inoculation | reverse complement strand
GAACGAAAAATAATTGAGTTTTTAGTTATAAAAGGAGGCAGGAATGAAAGAAATTATAGTCGCTTTAGTAACGCCATTCAATGAAAATGGCAATATAAACTTTGCAATTTTGGATGTAATGATTGAAAAGAATTTGGAGCAAGGTGCAAGTGGCTTTTTTGTTGGAGGATCTGCTGGGGAAGGGATGCTACTTACGCTTGATGAGCGTCTATCTTTGTTTTCTTATTTATCAAAATATACAGATAATATAAAGGTGTTTGCGAATGTTAGTAGTTTAAGTGTTAAAGAAGCAGTACTGCTTGCAAAAAAAGCAAAAAAATATGGATATTATGCGATGTCTTCGGTGATTCCTTATTATTACAGACATTCGATGAAAAGTATTGCTGCATATTATACGTCAATTATGGAAACGGTCGACTTGCAGATGCTAATATATAATTTCCCATTAAATTCTGGCGTTGATTTTGATTTAGAGGATCTAGATATTATTCAGCTATTTAAGCACAAAAGTGTGATTGGAATAAAGCATACCAATAGAGATTTATATCAAATGGAAAAGATTATAAGAATTAATCCAAATTTGAAAATATATAATGGTTATGATGAAACCTTCTTGAATTCTCTGCCATTTAACATAGATGGAGCAATTGGCAGTACGTTTAATATTACGCTGCCGTTATTTGTTAAAATTGCTGAACTATATGAAAAGGGTGAAGTGGAGCAAGCATTTGATGTGCAAAAGCGGGCAAATATGATAATGGATGAACTGATTAGAGTTGGGCTTATTCCTGGCATTAAGCATGCGATGAAATATCTGGGCATTGATGTTGGGTTGCCAAGATTGCCTTTTTTAGATATAACAGATAGTCATAAAAAAGAACTGGAAAAAGTAATTGATAGATTGATTTGTAGTTGCTGATTATTACACTCCCAGAATGAAAGTATCTTTTTATAATCAGCAATTATTTTTTAGATTAATATGCATGGGGAGGTTGATATGGCAATAAGTAGGACTTCGATACGAACGATTAAAGTGCTGGATTTAATCGCAAAATCAGCTCGAGGCATTTCGCTTTCAGAAGTTTCCAATCATTTGAATATACCAAAAACAAGTGCAAACGATATTATTAAAGCATTGGTTGATACAGAAATGGTTGAAATTTTGAATGAAAGAAGCATGTTGTATGGGGTTGGTGTTAAAGCATATTATATTGGTAACGCATATTTGACAAATTCTTCATTCATAGATAAGGCACGATCTGTTATTGATCAAGTAGGAAGTAAGATCAATAAGACGATTTTTTTAGGTATACCAGTCAGTGGGGAAATAACTTATATCTATAAATATGAACCACAAAATCCGCTGGTTGCAACATGCAAAATTGGAGATAGAATAGACCTTCACTGTACATCATTAGGAAAATCGATACTTGCATATGATGAAAGTTTGCTATCAAGTTTAGAAGGAAAAAAGCTGACTCAGAATACGGAATATACGAAAACTGAATATATGCAGATTTTGGAAGAGGTAAGGGCTGTGAAAGAAAAGGGGTATGCCATTGATCTTCGTGAGCAAAACGCTTATCTGGCATGTGTAGGTGCGCCGATTTTTGATCATAATGGACAAGTGATTGCGGCGATAAGTGCAACAGGATTTTATGATGAGGGTCGTGATTTAGAGGCAGAGGGGAAAATAATGAGCATAGCAGCAGCGAAGATATCAAAAACTTTGGGATATTATTAGATCAGAAGTGAATAAATTATGATATATAGTCTAGTGGAAATGGATTTGAAGATATTGGTATAGCAAATATGGATTCTATTTAGGGTTGAGAAAGGATATTTTGATAACGGGTGGTAGCTCAGGAATAGGGGCGGCGGTAGTACGGAGACTTAAGAAAGATAATAGAATATTTATTGTATATCATTCTGGGGAAAAACGTACATAAGGCTTGATCGATGAAATTAGTGCAGCAGGAGGTACAGGGATTGGTATACAAGCGGATGTGTCAACACCAGAAGGTTGTGAGAAGGTTGTGTATCAATTAAAAGAATACACGGAATCGTTAGATGTTTTGGTCAATGTGGCTGGTGGATTGGTAACACGAGCAAAAACAGGCCACTTCACATGGAGCGAGATGACAAAAGTCTTTGAGCTTAACATGTTTTCTGTTTTTTACCTATGCTCGCTGACCGTTGAAATGCTGAAGAAATCGGGTAATAGCGTTGTCATAAACTTTACATCAGCATCAATGAGAAGTGGTACAGTTGGTGTGCCACTCTATGCGAGTGCGAAAGGTGCAGTGGATGTATATTCCCGTAGCTTGTCTAGAGAACTTGCACCAACAGTGAGGGTTATTTCGATTTGTCCAGGAGTAGTGGAAACACCGTTTTATGCAAATACCACGACGAAACAAGCGTTGGAAACATGGGCGGAGGCGAATCCGTTAAAAAGGAGTGGTACACCTGATGAAATTGCACATGCTGTTATGTTTTGCATAGAAAACACCTTTTTGAATGGCGTTTCTATTGATGTGAACGGTGGAAATTTAGGAGTATAAAAGAGGAGATTTCATATTGTTGACTTTGGGAATTATTGCCTACTATTAATGTGTTGGACACAGTGGAACTGAAAATAGTAGGATTCTCTCATTATAATTCTTTACTCATTTTTGAGAATTGTTTTACTGATATTAGTTTGATATTAAAAACCTGCGAAACACAGGATAATATGAATAATACAACCAGAATCGTATATAAAACACCATGCAAGCTAAACAAATAAGCTTAAGTAGCAAGTGGATTTGTCGAGTGGGAGTAGCTAGAGTAGTAACAAGTGGTTTGTAGGTTGAAAATAGGTTAAGGTGAAAAAGCTGGTGGGTCTTTGCTGGCTTTTTTGTGTTGGAACCAAAAAACTTTGAAAATTGCACAAAATTCACTGATGTGAAATAATCCAAGAATATTGTTGCATGTTGTTTTAAAAGGGGAAGGGAGGCATTGTTCGCAACTATTATAACTGATTGTTGGTGTAGGTGACGCGTTTTGAATAAAGGCATTTGTATTGAGTAAAATGAGATTGGTAAAAGATAAAACCCACAAAACTTTACTGGTAATGTGGGCTAACGAGTTCATTTGCATTTGGCTCATTTGGAAGGATTGATGCCGAATGTTGAGAAGCTTTGTGCGTTTGCAGAAATTTCCAAAGTTTTAAAAACATGTTCCTGAGTCATTGCATTTTCAGTTCTATCTAAACAGTCGCGAATCAAGGCGCCAAAGAATGGGAATCCGACGGTGCCTAATGCTTCGATATGCTCACAACGTTTGTCGTTGCAAATAAACACATGGTCAGAGGTTTCTTGCGTGCCGACATTGACATATTTTCTAACTTCGATATATCCTTTTGTTCCAATGATAAAAGATCTGCCATCTCCCCAAACGGGTAAAGAGTCTGGTGTAAACCAATCAAGGCGTAGATGTGCAGTTTTTCCGTTATTTGATGTTAATATCATTTCGCCAAAGTCTTCAAAGTCAGGGTGGTCAGGGTGGTTTCTATTAGCTGTTCTCGCAAAATCTATTTTAGCGTCCGTTGCACCAGTAAATGAAAGAAATTGCTCAATTTGATGACTTCCAATATCGCAAAGAATACCACCATATGATTTGGGGTCGAAGAACCAACTAGGGCGGATATCGATAGATAATCGATGAGGACCAAAGCAATCCATATGTATAATCTCTCCGATTTCGCCTTCATCTATTAGCTTTTGCGCATAAAGAGCACCCTCTACATGGAGGCGCTCGCTGAAGTAAACCATAAATTTACGTCCAGTTTCAGCCACGACAGCCTTGCATTTCTCTAGTTGTGCTAAAGAAACAACAGGCGTTTTATCCCCGAAATAGTCTTTACCTGCACGCATAGCGCGGATGCCAACCTCGCTTCGGTCCTTTGGAATAGCGGCGCAAGCCACCATTTTTATCGATTCGTCTTCTAGTATTTGTTCGTATGAAGAAGCAACAGTTGTGCCGGGATAGATGTTTAGAAAAGCTTCAACTTTTTTTGAATCTATATCGTAAACATAAGTGAGCTCTGCACCAGCTTCTATCAAGCCGTTACACATGCCATAGATATGACCGTGATCCAGTCCAACAACAGCAAAACAAAACTCGCCTTGCTCACAAACGGATTCCGCCTTACCTTTTGGTGCATAGTTCATTCCATTTGTGCGTTGAAAATTACTTTTCGACATATTCGCTGCCACCTACCTTGATCTTATTGTTTTTGAATGATTGAACACTGATTTTCTTTTCGTTGAAAATAGGCATAAATCCAAGTCTTGTTTCAGAACGATAAAATGGATCATCATTTTTTATTGGCAATGAAACCACTTGCATTGTTGATGCTGCCTTATATATTGCTAAGATTAATTCTAATGCATTTCTTCCATCTTGAGCGGAAACATAATCGGCTTCTTCGCCATTTATTGCTTTTAACACTTCAAAGATTTGCCCTGCATGTCCTTGATGCTCTGGTAACTTGATATTGTCAAATACATTTTGGATTTCTTTTTCTGTATCTGTATTAGGTTCTGGGAAGCCGTTCTCTAAAGCTTTTGAAGCAGTTGCTTTAAATGGAACACCAATACCGCAGCGATCTGTTTGTATTTGAATGCCTTGATGCTCGCCATGATGGATAAGAGAACTGGTGATTCTTCCGACAAGACCATTGTCATAGTGTAATACTGCCTCGGAAATATCTTCTACTTCAGAATTATTATGACCCAAGTTATTCATAAACGCAGCTACCTTTGAAGGCATACCGAAGTGCCATAGCATTTGATCGATAAGGTGTACGGCATGATTGAGTGTACAACCGCCGCCTTCGGTAGACCAACGACCACGCCAATCCAAATAGTAATATGATTGACCACGCCAAAATAAAGCATCAACAGATGTCTGCAAGACTTTTCCTGCAACACCACTTTCCATTAGCTTTTTAAGTCGGTAATACTGCCCTGTGTAGCGGTATTGAGAAACAATTGAAACGATTTTTCCACATTCCTCTGACACTTGAATCATCTCGTCGCATTGCTGTAATGATAATGCCATTGGCTTTTCTAAAAGCACATGCTTTCCGGCACGTAGGCATTCCAAAACGATTGCGCAATGCAACCCTGGTGGCGTGCAAATTGAAATTAAATGGATGCTTTCATCAGAAAGTATCTCCTTATAGTCGGTGAATGCCTTTGCATCTAGTTTGTATTCTTCTATCACGCTCTGAGCGCGCTCGAGATTGATATCTGAAAGTGCAACAATTTTACAGTTGTTCCCTTGAGCTTGATATCCTTCGATGTGAGCTGCTGAAATGGCGCCTATTCCTATAATAGCACAATTGGTCAAAATTAACTCCTTTAAAATTTATTGTTGAATTAGGTTAATATCTATAAAGTAGCAGTGGTTGTCATGGCTGAAATCATTGCACTTAATAGATTGTTTTGAAACTACTTTCACACATGATACTACACTTGATGGTGTAATTCAAGCTAAATTATGCATAAAACGCTATTTTTGATGTGAAATAGGGGTAAAAATCAAGATATCGCTTGACATATGTGTTAGTTGGAGTTAATATGGTTGCAGAAAGTGAAAGTACTTGCATAAAGATTGGAGCCGAAATGAATATATACGATATATCTAAAATAAGTGGATTTTCTATTACTACTGTTTCTAGAGTTTTGAATGGAAGTGAGAAAGTAAGTGAAAAAACTCGCCAAAAAGTTCTGGATGCTATGGAGGAAGTTGGGTACACACCGAATGCATTTGCACGGGGCTTAGGGCTTGACACAATGCGCACGGTTGGAATTTTAAGTGTAGATGCAGCGGATCCAAATGCATGTACAAACTTTGCAAAGTCAATCAGCTATTTACAACGTGAACTAAGAAGACACGACTTTGATTCTATACTTCATTGTGTTGGTTATGATATGAAGGGTAAAGCTGAAAGCGTAAAAATGATGCTTGAGCGACGAGTGGATGCGATTGTTGTAGTAGGTTCCTTCTTTATAGAGCAGAACCCAAAAGACAATCAGTGTTTTCGGGATGCAGCCAAGACTACACCAATTTGGTTGCTTAATGGTAGTTTAGAGAATGAAAATATTAGTACAATTATGTGTGATGATTATAACAGCGGATTTAAGGCAACAACAGAGTTGTTAGAAGCAGGAATAAAGAATCCATTGTTTTTATCTTGTAACATGTCTGAATCTGAGAAGCGTCAAATAGAAGGTTACAAAACTGCTTTAAAGCTTAAAGATATTCCGCTGCGCGAGGAATATATATGCCAGTGTCCAAGGGATATGGCAGAAGGGCGAGATTATTTGATTAATCTAGCTAAAGAAGGATTAAAGTTTGATGGCGTTGTTGCTTGTGAAGATACAGTTGCAATTAGTGTTCTTAAATATGCACATGCGAGTGGTATATCGATTCCTGAGGATTTATGTGTAATAGGAAAGGGAAACTCAATGTTGTCAAAGTGTTGCCATCCTGAACTTAGTACAATGGATATCAATATTGAAGCAATGTGTATTTCGGCAATTTCAATGCTGATAAGAAATTTGGAAGGTGTTAAGATGCCTACGCAAACAATTATTTCCTCAAGTTTTGTTCAAAGGGAGACAACAAAAAAAAGATAAATATGTGGACTATATTATGAAAATTACATGTATTCATAGCGATACATTATATAAAAAATATTTATGCACAATTACGTGCTAATTAAAAATAAAAGGAGAATTACAAAAAAATGAAAAAATTACTAGCTCTATTATTAGTTCTTACGATGGTTCTTTCTATCGTTGGATGTGCTGCAGATGCACCAGCAGAAAAAGCTGAAGCGCCAGCAGAAGCAAAGACAGAAGAAAAAGTTGAAGAAGTCGCAGAGGAGCCTGTTGTAGATGATACGGTTTATACACTACGTACTTCTACTAACTTAGGTGAAGCAGGTACGACAGGAATGGCACTTCAATATTTTGTAGAACAAGTTAATGAAAAGTCAGGTGGAAGAATTGAAGCGACAGCTAACTTTGGTTCAGAGCTTGGAAGCCAACTTGAGCAAGTTGAAATGACACAAATGGGTGACTTAGAAATGGTTTGTGCTGCTCCTGGTACAGGTCTTGGTGGATGGGTTCCAGAATTAGCAATGTATGAATTCCCTTTCATTTTTGATAATAATGCGCAATACAGACAAGTTTTAAAAGATACTACTGATGATGTAACAGCATTGGTTTCAGAATATGGATTTACAGCAGCTTCAGGTCAATCTCAAGGTGCTAGAAATATCCTTACAGTTGAACCTGTAAATACAATCGAAGATTTAGCAGGCGTTAAAATGAGAGGTCCAAACGTAGTATATACTGATATGTTTGATGCTTTAGGTGCAGCTGGAACTATTACTGGTTGGAATGATATTTATACGTCACTTCAAACAAAAGTTATTGAAGGTTGCGAAGCTTCTCCAAGTGCTATTTATTCTATGAAGTTCCACGAACAAGCAACATATATGACAGAAACTAGTCACATTATTGCATGTACATATTACTTCTTTAACACTGAGTGGTTAGAGTCTTTACCAGCAGATCTACAAGAAATCGTTATCGCGTGTGCTGAAGATGCTAGTGATTATCATGCAACAGTTTACGATGAGCAAGATCTAGTGGCAGTTGATGCAATGAAAGCTGAAGGTGTTACAGTTATTTCACTTCCAGCAGATGAGAAAGCAAAATTTGTTGAAGCTTGTTCAGGTATGTTGAATGATTACAGAGCAAAAGGTGACAACTGGAATGCGTTCATTGATGTTTTACTAGCAGCAAAATAAGATGAAATAAATAACTATGTATATTGGCATAATTACTCCTGTGATTATGCCAATAATTTTACTCATCAAATAATTAAGATTAGATTTGTTATATAAAGGTTAAGAAATACAACTGGAAATTTTTTAAATAATACAGGTGCAAGATAACCTTAATGATCTAAAAAAATAAAAAGGATGCAATTGTTATGATAAAGAAAATTTACGGAGTTCTTGATAAAATTCGCTCCACGGGAATTATAAGTGTTTTCTCCTTTATGCTAATATTAAGTCTACTGCAAATATTTTTAAGATATTTTTCGTTTATGGGATTTAGACTTTTTGCTTGGGGTGATGAGATAGTGCGCTTATCAAGCATATGGGTTGTTTTTTTGGCAGCTAGTTTAGGCGTTAAAGAAGGGGCACACCTTAGTGTTGCTTTCTTCTTAGAAAAATATGTGCCAAAGAATATTATTGTTATAATACAAAAAGTAGCTAACGTAATTGTTATAGCGTCGTTAGCTTACCTTACTTATTATGGAAGTAAATATGCTATTAATGCCATAGGCAAATCCTTGCAGAATATTACTATGTCAATCGCGTGGTTTTATGCTGCTATACCGGTTGGATGCTTCTATTTGTTAATTGATTATCTTTTAATACTTATCTATGGAGAACATCCATTTTCAAGAAAGAAATTAAAAGCTAACGAAGAAATAGAAATTAGCGAAGAGACTACACCAACCGAAAACAAGAAAATTTAGGAGGAAAATATGTTACAAATACTTTTAGTGTTTGCATGCCTAATAACATTCATACTTTTAGGCTTTCCAATATATATGTCAACAATTATTACGGGTATTATTTTTGTATTTACAATGGATATATCTTCAAGCCTTATAGTTATTAAGATGTTTGGAAGTATAAATTCATTCGCCCTAATGGCGATACCATTCTTCATAATAGCAGGTAACATTATGATGAAGGCGCAAATTACAGATAAGCTGGTTAAATTCGCCAATGCAATTGTTGGACAGTTTAAAGGTGGATTAGGTCATGCAAATATCGTGACATCTATGCTTTTTGGTGGGATCCAAGGATCTGGAGCTGCTGATGCTTCTGCTATTGGTGGAATGCTTATTCCAGCAATGGAGAAACAAGGATATGAGAAGGATTATGCTGTTGCTGTAACTGCTGGTTCATCCATGTTAAGCCCAATTATTCCACCAAGTATCGCAATGATTTTATATTCATTTTATACCGAGATGTCTATTGGTAGACTATTCTTAAGTGGAATCATTCCAGGCATTACAATCGGTATTGCAATGATGGTTATTAATGGCATGCTTTATAGAAAAAGAGGGTATAATTTTGAACTGCAAAAATTTAGTTTTAAAAACTTATTACTAGCAACTAAAAGCTCTTTTGGTGCATTGATCATGCCACTAATCATTGTGTGTGGTATTGTTTTTGGAATCGTTACGCCAACTGAATCTGGTGTATTAGCAATTGTTTATGGTCTATTCTATGGGTTTGTTATCTCTAAGAAACTAAAAGTTAGCATGCTACCGAGAATACTTTTGGAGTCAGCGATAACGACGGCTGTTGTTCTTATGACAATATCCGCCGCAGGTATTATATCAAATGTGTTTGTTCGAATGGATTTGCAAGGTGAGATTGTTAATTTTGCAGTAAATACAATTGGAAATCCATATTATGCATCATTCTTCTTGATGGCGATTATGATGATCTTGGGATGTTTCCTTGACCCAACAATTTTGATAGCGATGTTCGCAACAAGCATATTGAGTGTTGGATATTCATTAGGGTTTGATCCCGTCCATTATGGGATAATTATGATTATCGTTATGCAAATTGGCGCGATTACACCACCTGTTGGTACCTTTCTCTTTATCAGTTGTGGGATTGCAGGTTTGCCTATTGAAAAGAGTGTAAAACCGTTAGCACCATTTATTCTTGTTATACTGGCAATCGTGATTATTATGCTATTTGTACCAGGAATGGCAACATGGATACCTTCGTTGCTCATGAAATAATGGATTAAAGCAAAGCGATGTGGTAATGAATCAGTTTTTTAATTGATAGTAAAAAATTATATGAAGTATAAAACATAAATGACGCGTCTGAAGGCTCAATTCAAATGCGTCATTGTTGCAGTAATTAAAAAGTGTTTTTAGGTTAGAGAAATAGATATAAGTCATGTATGTATTTTGACTTATAGTAACAGTACTGTTGAAATGATTGAATAAGTGAGGTAAGGAAATGAAAATGACATTTAGATGGTATGGACAGGGTAATGATTCCATTACACTTAGTCATATCAAACAAATACCAGGGATCAGTGGTGTTGTGTGGAGTTTGCATGATAAAGTTGCAGGCGAAGTTTGGGAAGAAGCACGGATTGCTGAGGTAAAGACGCAATGCGATGCATTTGGTCTTAATATTGACGTGGTAGAAAGCGTCAATGTTCACGATGATATTAAGCTAGGTCTGCCATCAAGAGATAAATATATCGAAATATATAAAGATACAATTAGAAAACTTTCTAAAGTCGGCGTAAAAGTTATCTGCTATAATTTTATGCCTATTTTTGATTGGACAAGAACGGATCTTTTCCGTGAAAGTGGCGATGGGTCAAACGCACTTTTTTATGAAAAAGACCTTGTTCAAGATGACCCGAAAACAATGGCAGACTATATTTTGAATAATGTTGGTGATTTTACTATGCCTGGCTGGGAACCTGAAAGAATGGCACAGCTTGATGATTTATTTGCAAAATATGATGGTATGACGGAAGAAGTATTGCTTTCTAACTTGAAATATTTTTTAGAAGCAATTATACCGACGTGTGAGGAATGTGATGTGCGAATGGCGATTCATCCGGATGATCCGCCATGGCCTATATTTAATTTACCACGCATCATCAGAAGCCGTGATCATATCAAAAAGTTTTTAGATGTTGTGGATAGCCCATATAATGGGTTAACGTTATGTACTGGCTCATTAGGTCCAAATCTAGAAAATGATATCCCTGCGATTATTCGCGAATTTGGGGATAGAATCCATTTTGCGCACATTAGAAATGTTAAAGTTTTTGATAATGGTGACTTTATAGAATGCTCTCATAGAGCTTGCGACGGAAATGTTGATACGGTTGAAGTGATGAAAGCGTATCATGATATAGGATTTAAAGGATACTGTCGACCAGACCATGGACGCCACATTTGGGGTGAAGAAAAATCATGTCGTCCTGGATATGGATTATATGATCGAGCACTCGGTATTATGTATCTTTGGGGTGTTTGGGATGCGCTTAATAAGGGGTATGAGTTATGAAACTAAATTTGGAAGCATTAAAAAACAGACAGGACTTTGAAAAAGCAGGCGTGTCATTGCCTTATTTTAATATTGAAAAAATGAAAGATGAAACAAGCACAAAACCATCGTGGATTCATTTTGGTGGTGGGAATATTTTCCGAGTTTTTGTTGCATCAGCACTTCAAAAAGCGATTGAATTAGGAAAAACTGATACTGGGGTTATTGTTGCAGAAAGCTATGACTTTGAAATCATAGATAAGTTCTATGATGCATTTGATTGCCTTAGTCTGTCAGTAATAATGAATGCTGATGGCAGTTTTGATAAATCAGTAATTGCGAGTATTGCAGATGCAATTAAGTGTGCGCCAGAATCTGTGGGCTTTTCTCATCTGAAAGAAGTTGCAGCAAATGCAAGTCTAAAAATGATTAGCTATACGATTACAGAAAAAGGTTATGCTCTAAAGAATTTTGATGGCGAATTTTTTCCATTCGTTCAAACAGACATTGATAATGGACCAAGTAAGCCAACGCATGCGATGAGCATTTTGACAGCACTTTTATTGGAAAGATTCAATGCTGGAAAACTGAAGCTTGCGGTTGTAAGTATGGATAACTGTTCACATAATGGTGACAAAATTGCCTGTGCAGTGAAAGATATTGCGAATGCATGGCAGGAGAAAGGGTTTGTTTCATCTGATTTTGTTGATTATGTTATGGATGAAGCCTACATATCGTTTCCTTTTACAATGATCGATAAAATTACACCGAGACCAGCTGAAGTTGTTCAAGAAATGCTTGAGAATTCAGGTCTTGAAAATATGGGCGTGATTGTTACTGATAAAGGTTCTTATACAGCGCCGTTTGTAAATGCAGAAGCGTGTGAATATTTGATTATTGAGGATAAATTTCCGAATGGAAAAATTGACATTTCAAATGAAAAGGTCATTTTTACTGATCGTAATACTGTTAATAATGTCGAGATTATGAAAGTAACCACATGTCTCAACCCGATTCATACAGCACTTGCTGTGACGGGGTGTTTATTAGGTCATACTTTGATTGCGGATGAGATGAAAGATTCAACGTTGTTGAAGCTTGCAAATCAAATTGGATATGCAGAAGGTATGAAAGTGGTGTTAGATCCGAAGATTATATCTCCAAAGAGGTTTATTGATGAAGTTATTAATGAGAGACTCACAAACCCATATATACCTGATACACCACAGCGTATTGCTACAGATACATCACAAAAAGTAGGCATTAGATTTGGTGAAACTATTAAGTCTTATCAAGCATCAAAGGATTTGGAACCAAAAGATTTGATTGGAATTCCGCTTGCACTAGCTGCTTGGTGTCGCTATCTTGTTGGAATTGACGATAATGGTGATGATTTTGAAATTAGCAATGATCCGATGAAGGACGAATTGTTGAAAATATTTGGCGATAAAAAAATAGGAGATACGGTTGATTTAACTACATTATTATCAAACAGTGATATTTTCGGTATTGACTTATTTGATGTTAATCTTGGCGATAAAGTTCAAGGATATTTCAATGAGATGCTTTCTAAAATTGGTGGAGTTAGAGAAACGATTAACAAATATTTATAGACAGAAAAGGATGCAGTTATGAAAAAATTTATGGGTAAGAATTTCTTACTGGATACGAAAACTGCTAAAAAGCTATATCATAATTACGCAAAGAGTATGCCGATATTCGATTATCACTGCCATATTGATCCAAAAGATATTGCCGAAGATAGAGTCTTTAAGACGATTTCTGAAGTTTGGCTGGGTGGTGATCATTATAAATGGCGGGGCATGCGGACGAATGGCATAGATGAGGCGTATATAACAGGTAATAAGTCCGATTATGAAAAGTTTTCAGCTTGGGCAAAAACTATGCCATATACGATTGGTAATCCACTATACCATTGGGCTCATTTGGAACTGAAAAGGTATTTTAACATTGATGAGCAATTAAATGAGGATAATGCAAAGACAGTATATGATTTATGTAACAAAAAGCTAAAAATGATGTCAGCAAGACAAATGATTTTGAAGAGTAATGTGAAAGCAATTTGTACGACAGATGACCCGATAGATAGCTTAGAATATCATAAGCAGATTCGTGATGACGATAACTTTGATGTAAAGGTTTTACCTACATTTAGACCTGATAAAGCAATTGATGTCGAGCAAAGTTGGTTCTATGATTGGTTTAACAAACTTGAAGGTTTGTATGGAAGTGAAATAAATAGGTTAACTGATTACAAGAAGGCGTTAATGCAAAGGGTTGACTTTTTCCATGTGGCTGGGTGTCGAATTGCTGATCATGGTCTTGGCAATGTACAGTTTGTTGAAAGTGATGAAAAAGAGATAAACAAAATTTTTGAAGCGATAATTGATAAGAAAAAACTCGATGAAAAAGAGCTGAATATGTTTAAAACATACATGTTGGTGTTCTTTGGTAAAGCGTATGCGAAGCGTGGATGGGTTATGCAATATCATATTGGCGCGCTCAGAAACAACTCTCAGCGGATGATGGAAACGATTGGTCCAGATACTGGGTTTGACTCGATTGCCGATTATTCCTTTGCGGACAATCTATCTTCGATAATAAACGAAATGGATTGCTCGAATGAGCTTCCAAAAACAATTCTTTATTGTTTAAACCCAAGGGATAACGAGGTTTTGGCAACAATGGCTGGCAACTTCCAGGGAAGTGGCATAAAAGGTAAAATTCAGTTTGGTTCTGGATGGTGGTTTAATGACCAAAAAGACGGTATGGAAAGACAATTGGAAGCACTTTGCCAGCTGGGACAAATTAGCGCCTTTGTTGGTATGTTGACTGATTCGAGAAGTTTGCTGTCATATACACGTCATGAGTATTTCAGACGAATTCTTTGCAACAAACTTGGATGGTTAATCGAAAACGGAGAGTACCCGAATGACATCTCATTTGTCGGTAAAGTGGTTCAAGATATATGTTTTAATAATGCTGAGAAGTATTTTGGTATATAGGGCCTAAGTGTTGTCTATTGGAAACTAAGAAAAATGCAGCTAATTGGTTAATTGGCTGTATTTTGTTTTTTAAAGATTGAACAACTTAAACGGAGGCAGTTATGTTAGAGGTTGTGACAAAAATTATACCAGTTTTTTTATTTTTGGTATTAGGGTATATGATTAAGGCTTGGAATATTATTGAAGGCAGAGATATTCAGGGTGTTAGGAAATTTATTATTACCATCGTGATACCAATATTGTTGTTTAAGGTATTTTTGGATATGCAATTACGAAGGGAATATATATTCGTTGTTTTGATATCTATGATGTTTTACTTTGTTTTATATTGGGTTGGTAGAATGCTGGTTAAAATAAGAATATTTGATTTTAAGCTGTTACCGTGTATTACGACCGGATTTTCTCTGGGATTACTTGGTATAAGCTTATATCCGCTTATTTTTGGACAGGAGCATTTAGGATCAATAGCTGTATTTACCATAGCGCAGGAATTGTTTGTATGGACGATACTTATATCAGTAATAAAATTTGATCTAAATAATGAGCGTTTTAGTATAAAATCGATTAAGAATATAATTAAATCGCCGTTGATTATCAGTGTGTTTATTGGACTTGCTCTTAATTTGCTAGATATAGATTGTTTTATACAGAGTAATTTTATACTGAAAGGCATTTATAACACGGCTTCAGTATTTGTGATGATGACGGCGCCATTGCTACTGATTGGAATTGGTCATAGCATGGGTGTAAGCAAAGCGCATGTTAAGGAATCGATCAAGTACATCTTACTACGGATGGTGATACTTTTTGTTGTAGGGTATGCAATAAAGTTTTTTCTGCTGGACAAAATCATTCAAGACCCGTATTTTGATTATGCATTTTTTGTTTTATTGATATTACCGCCGAACACGATCCTTTTGCTTGTTGCAGGTGAATTTTGTGAAGGTGAACAGAATGAGCTTGCTAAGTTGTACTGATGACAAAATAGAAATTGTTAGTGATGATAGAGTTGTAAAACTCAATATGCTTGGGGAACTGGCTGATGATAAAAACATTCCAGCAAAGTCTGCATATATAGCGAGCAAGCTTGGTGACAGCGTATATTTTTATACTGGTGATAAAAGAAATGAAACTGAAATTGATAAGATTATATCTGTAAAAAAAGATGAGTACTATAATGATTTGCAAAAATTCGGTGACCTGGCAGATTATTATCAGACTATTCAAGAAGTTTTAGCATGGAATATGATTTATGAACCACAGAAAGACCGTGTGTTAACTGTTACAGGAAGGACATGGGCAGTTGAATGGGGTGGTGGTGTTCAACATTGTTGGGATATGTATTTCAACGGTCTGATGTATTCGTTGGAACAAAAGGAACTTGCTTATATGAGTATGTTTGAAATAACCGATGAAAAAACGGATGAAGGTTTTGTGCCTAATTGTGTAGCAATAAATGGGTTTAAAACGCTTGATAGATCACAACCGCCAGTTGGATCTTTGGTTTTGTATGAAGTGTATAAGAAGTACAAAGAAGAATGGATTGTTGAGCTATTATTCGATGATTTGCTTAATTGGAACACTTGGTATTACGAGAATCGTAAAGTTGGCGAAGGCATATTTGGCTGGGGGAGTAAGCCTTATGAACCACAAATAGATAATCATTGGGAATCTGTTGGAGCTGGTGAGTTCTTTGGTGCGGCACTTGAATCTGGATTGGATAATTCACCAATGTACGATGATGTCCCTATGAACAAAGACACACATACTCTATATATGGTTGATGTTGGATTAACTAGCTTAATTTTGGCTGATGCAAAAGCATTAAAGGAATTGGCGGTTATCTTGAAAAAAGATGAAGTAGTCGGCATGTTGGATAAAAGAATTGAAACATGCACAAATGGTTTATCAACTTTGTGGTGTGACGAAACGGGTATATATGAAAATTATAGAACGGATATTTGCGGCTTTGATAAACAGTATTCACCGACCAATTTCTATCCACTCTTAACGGATTCTATACCAAAAGAAAATGCAAAAGAGATGATAGAGAAACATCTACTGAACGAAGAAGAATTTTGGGGTGAATGGGTTATACCATCTATTTCAAGAGAAAATTATGCGTTTGTAGACCAAGATTATTGGCGAGGACGTGTTTGGCCACCGATGAATTACCTTGTTTATGTAGGTTTGAAAAATAGTGGTTTTGATGATGTTGCAAGAGAACTTGCTGATAAATCAGGTAATCTTATTATGAAAGAATGGAAAGTCAACAAGCATATCCATGAAAATTATTGTCCAAATACTGGACAAGGATGTAACGTAAAGAATAGTGAAAAATTCTATTGCTGGGGTAGTCTGTTATCGTATATTGTATTGATGGATAGAACTCAATAATCTCTGTTCCGCAATTATTATATGTGCTTAAGTGTTGTTATAAAAAAGGTAATATGAAAATGATTGATTTTAATGAAATAATTAGTCCTAAGCTGCCTAAAAAAATGGATTTCAAAATCGGATGTATTGGTTCTGGTTTTATTATGAGCAAGTGTCATCTAGTAGCGTATCGAAATGTTGCGTTTAATCCAGTGGCGATTGCATCAAGAAATGTTGAAAATGCAAAACGGACAGCATTAAAGCACAATATCCCGAAAATACATGACACATGGAAAGAGCTTGTGGATGATTCGGATATTGAAATTTTAGATATTGCTATTCCGCCTGATCAACAGCCTGAGGTTGTTGAATATGCTGTTACAAAGAAGCATATTAAAGGAATTCTTTGTCAAAAACCATTGGCTATGAATATTGATGATGCAAAGCATATTGTTGAATTATGTGAGGAAGCAAATGTTAAAATAGGCATTAACTCAAATATGAGATATGATCAATCTATTAGAGTACTTAAAGCTATTCTCGATGAAAATTTGCTTGGCGAGCGAGTGATTGCATCAATTGAAATGCGAGCAACTTTAGATTGGCAGAATTTTTTAAAGAAATACGATAGGCTTGAAATCTTAAATATGGGAATTCATCATATTGATTCATTCAGATATCTTTTTGGCAATCCGAAAAGCATCACATGTGTGGCTAGAAAAGATCCAAGATTTAAATATAATCATATCGACGGAATTTCACAATATACATTCCAATATGAAGATGGATTTATTGCAACGAGTTTAGATGATGTATATGCTTGGGCTGGTGAAGGTACAGAAAAAGACTCTTTTATCAAGTGGCGTGTTGAAGGCACAAAAGGAATGGCGAAAGGTACAATTGGATGGCCAGGCTATCCAGAAAAAACTCCGAGTACAATTCAATTTACAACAAAAGATTATCCAAATAGGTGGATATCATCAAACTGGGATAAGGTTTGGTTTCCAGATGCGTATGAAGGTACAATGGCGCAGCTTTTATGTGCTGTTGAACAGAAAAGTGAGCCTGAAATTAGCGCAAAAGATCATGTAGATACTATTGCATGTGTAGAAGCATGCTATAAATCTATTGATCAAAAACGTACTGTGTATTTAAAAGAAATATTAATATGAATAGGAAATATTAATACAGTAATGGTGAAATTATGTTGTTGGATAGTATTTATTTTATAGAAAAGTGCAATTTCATGCAAATAAAGTGCAAAAAAATGTTGCAATTACGAATAAGGGATGATACTATAAATGTGCACGTGGACATAAATTGGAATAATTACTATGAAAATGACTTCAAACGAAATAGCAAAACTGGCTAATATATCAAGAGCTACGGTTTATAGAGTTATAAACAATAAGCCAGGTGTTAAAGATGATACAAAAAAATTGGTTCAGAAAATTATCGAAAAATACAATTATGAACCAAACATTGTGGGTAAAGTGTTGGCTAATCAAAATCGACCATATAGAATTGGGGTTGTTTTGCCACCTGATAATAATAATTTTTACCAAAAAGTTAGAGCAGGTATCAATGATGCATTCTATCAGTATATGGACATGGGGATTGTTGTAGTTTATGAGGTTATGGCAGAATACAGTGTTGAAAGTCAAAAAAAATCATTAATCACACTATTAGAGCAAGATATCGATGCTCTTGCGGTATATGGTTTTAATGATAAGGAGATTAGAAATGTAATTAATGAGATGTTCATGGATATTCCTATTGTTACATTTATCACTGATATAGAAGGTATTGATCGCCTGTGTTTTGTGGGACATGATTTGGTCAAAGGGGGCAGAGTAGCGGCTACTTTAGTTTCAAAGCTAACTCGTTCTAAAGGGAGAGTAGTTGTTCTTACAACCTCGATGAAGCTTCAAGCACATATAGATAGGATTAAAGGATTTAAGGATAAAATCAATGAGAGTTATCCAGGAATAGAAATTGTTGGCATTTACGAAAATTTTGATGGTAGTGCAAATAACTATGATATTCTTGCAGGAATACTATCAAAAGATAAGAATATAGATGCAATATACTCTACTAGCGGCTTAGGTATGGCTGGAATTGAAAATGCTATCAAAGAATTTGATTACGCAAATAAAGCTTGTGTTGTTACTTTTGATTTTACTCCAGATACAGTTAGATTATTAAATGAGGGGGTTGTTGACTTTAGTATTGGTCAGGAACCATATTATGAAGGCTTTACAACAATTAAAGTGCTTAGTGATTATTTAGTAAAAGGAGTAAAGCCAGAAGAAGAATTTATGAAAACTAAAATAGATATTAGAACAGTAGAGAATATAGACTAATTTTTTTAATTAAAAATGTGCACGTGTACATTTTGGTGAACTTGAATTGTTGATACGTATTTTGTATCACAATAAAAATAAATTAAATCTTGGAGGAAAAAATGAAAAGATTATTAGTAGTGTTAGTGTGTTTGGTAATGGTTTTATCGTTTGCAGTAGGATGCGGTAATGTTGTTACAGAAGAACCACAAGTAAAAGAAGAGAAAAAGGAAGAAAAGGTTGAAGAAGAAGCACCTGCAGAAGATGAAGTAGTTGCACTTCCAGAAGTAGCATTGCCAGATGGCGCAAATGTTGCTGCTGAGGCTGTTGCAGATGAGGAATTGAGATTGGCGTTTCTATCCTTTCAAAACAACCCGTTTTGGTACCCAATTAGGGATGGTGCAACAGCAGCAAAAGAGTATCTAGGTAATTATAACACAAAAGTAGACTATATTGTAATGGGAGAAGAATTAACTGCAGATAAAGTTTCAGCTGCAATAGATGCTGCTATCGTTAAAGAATATGATGGTATCTGTGTTGTTCCTATTTTTGACGGTACAGAAATATATATTGATAAGGCTGCTGAAGCTGGAATTCCTGTTATCAACTTCTGTGCAGAAGGTAGTAAGCCAAGTGAAAAATTATTCCTATATGGTCAGCACGCTTATAAAGCAGGTCAATTAGCTGGTGAAGTAATTGAAGAATTTATGGGTTCTGAAGGTAAAATGGGTGTTATTACTGGTGTGCTTGGAGCAACTCAACATGAAGACAGAAAAAATGGTGCTCTAGATTATATCGAAGAAAACTGCCCAGATATCGAAATTGTTGGTGTTTTTGAAAACAAAGACAAAGCAGAAACTGCATATAACCAAACAAAAGATATGATTACAGCTAACCCAGAACTTAAAGTTGTTTATGTTACAGCTGGTGGACCTTTCGGTGCAGCAAAAGCGATTCAAGATGCTGGACTAACTGGAAAAGTTGCGGTTGTAGCTTATGACCATATCGAAGATAACTTGAAATATGTTAAAACTGGTGAAATTATTGCTGCGATCGACCAAGATCCATATGGTATGGGTTTTGATTCATTGGTATACATGCACAATTATCTAACAACAGGAAATCGTCCAGAAGGCGATTTTGTACCAGTTGACTTAGGTGTTGTTACACCAGAAAACTTAGCAGAATTATATCCAGATTTCGAATAATTTGTAACTTTCAATATCAAAGGCGAATACCGCCTTTGATATTGAGTAACAAAATAGCTTTATAGAGGGAGAAATAATGTTTAATTTAAGTAGTTTGAGTGATGAAAAAAATAAAAAGGAATTTCATCTATTTAAAGAATTTAGTATATTGATGGCACTAGTTGTTCTATGTGTAACGCTGATGATTGCAAGTCCATATTTTTTGAAGATGACAAATATATTCAACGTATTAAGGCAGTTTTCGATTTATGCAATTTTAGCAGTTGGGCAAGCAATGGTAATTATTATCGGTTGTCTTGATTTATCAATAGGCACAGTAATGGGGCTTATGGGTGTAATCTGTGCTTTATTATCAGCCGCAGGTGTTCCACCAGTGTTAGTTTTCTTTATTGTACTTATTGCAGGTGGTTTGGTAGGATCAATCAATGGATTGCTTGTAACTAAACTTGGGGTGAATGCATTTATCGTAACACTAGGTATGCAATATATTGCTAGAGCATGTTCGCTTTTGCTTACAGGCGGTATGCCTATATGGTTAGAAAGTGACCTAGCTATTTTGGGTGGAGGCTATATTGGTGTTGTGCCAATACCAGTTATCATTATGGTTTTGGTTGCTGTTTTTGGTATCGTATTTACTAAAAAAACCTTGTTAGGTAGAAATATATATGCTGTGGGAAGTAACGAAAGAGCTTCAAAACTTTCTGGAGTAAGAACAGACAGAGTAAAAATAATGACATTTATTATATTGGGTGTATTAGCTGGACTTTCTGGCATGATTTTAACTGGAACACTAAAGACAGCTGAACCGACAGCTGGAACAGGATATGAATTAGAAGCGATTGCGGCGGTTGTTATAGGTGGAACATCTTTATCTGGCGGTGAAGGAACAATATTAGGTGTTTTGATTGGAGCGGCACTTATGGGTGTGCTTAAAAATGGTTTTGTTCTACTTAGCATATCTGCTTATTGGCAAGTGTTTGCGATAGGGTTTGTTTTGATTGCAGCAGTTGCTATTGATGGATTAAAGAACAAAAAAGCGAATGCTTAGTTAGGGAGCGAGCTATGAAGAAAAAAGTTTTAGAACTTAAAAACATAAGCAAGAGTTTTCCTGGTGTTAAAGCATTAAGTGATGTATCATTCAATCTTTATGAAGGTGAAGTTCATGCTTTAATTGGTGAAAATGGTGCTGGTAAATCGACACTAATGAATATTTTATCTGGTGTATATCAGCCTAATGAAGGCGAAATTATTCTAAATGGTTCATCAGTACATTACATTGATCCAAAAGATGCTCAGAATAAAGGTGTTTCAATGATTCATCAAGAACTAGCACTTTCGAATACTGTAAGTGTTATGGAAAATATATTTATTGGAAGATTAAAAAGAAATAAGATAGGTTTAGTTAATTATAAACTGATGCGTAAAGAATGTGAACAAATTTTAGAAGAGCATGGAATAGATAACGTAAAACCAGATGATTTAGTTAAAAATTTGAGTATATCCCATAAGCAGATGGTAGAGATTGCAAAAGCTTTGTATCTCAAGAACGAGATTATTATCATGGATGAACCGACATCTTCACTGACAAAAGCTGAATCGGATATACTGTTTAATCACATAAATGCGTTAAAGGAAAAAGGATATTCGATAATTTATATATCACATAGGCTAGAAGAAATACAGGAAATAGCTGATAGAATTACTGTTTTAAGAGATGGACAGTATATTGATACTGTTAATACATGCGATGTTGAGATTAAAGATATGGTTGCTATGATGGTTGGTCGTGAGTTTAACAAAACATATCATAGATGTGAATGTTGCTCGGAAGAAGTTGTACTGTCGGTTAAAAATATATCTAATAAGAAATTAAATGATGTTAGTTTCGATTTGAAAAAAGGTGAAGTACTTGGTTTGACTGGTCTAGTTGGCGCTGGGCGAAGTGAGCTTTTAGAAGCGATATTTGGTCAAGATAAAATCGATAAGGGTAAGATTTATGTTGACGGCAAATGTGTTAATGTGAAATGTCCGCAAGATGCAATCAAAAAAGGGATCGGACTAGTGCCGGAGGGAAGAAAAACTCAAGGACTTTGTTTGAATTTGGATGTAAAAACAAATATTTCGATTGTGAAACTAAAAAGCTATGCAAGAGCTTTGTTGGTAAATTCAAAAAAAGAAAATGATAATGTATTGGATATGGTAGAAAAATTACGTATAAAGACACCTTCTGTTGATCAAAAAATAAAATTTCTATCAGGTGGAAATCAACAAAAAGCAATAATTGCAAGGTGGTTACTCAATGAGCCTGAAATCTTGTTTTTAGATGAACCGACGCATGGTATTGATGTTGGGGCAAAAAAAGAAATTTATAAATTGATTGATAATTTAGCGAAGCAAGGTGTTGGTATTGTTTTGGTATCATCAGAGTTGCCAGAAATCATGATGCTTTCTGATAGAATTATGGTCATGAAAGATGGAGAGATTACTGGTGTTTTAGAAAATAAAGATGTAACTCAGGAACTAATAATGTCTTATGCAACAAATAGTTAGATTGATAATTGGACTAGTAAAGGAGATGGAGTTTTGAAATATAAAGAAAGAATTGCAAATGCAATTTCACATAAGAGTACCAAAATTCCTATTGATTTAGGAGCATTTCCAACAACAGGAATACATTCGAGCACACTTGAAAAATTAAGAGAAATGTATGGGCTTGAAAAAAGAATGACTAAAATATTGGAGCCATACCAAATGCTTGGTTTGGTTGAAGATGATTTAAGAGAAGCAATAGGCATAGCAACACAGCCTTTCTGGTCAAAAGGGACTATGTTTGGGTTTGATAATGATGGCTGGAAAGAATGGGAAACTCCATGGGGACAGACTGTTTTGGTATCAGAAAACTTCAACACAACTGACGAGGGAGATAAGGTTCATATATATCCATGTGGCGATATGAATAGTCCAGCCAGTGGATCGATGCCTAAATCAAGCTACTTTTTTGATACGATTATCAGACAAAAACCAATCGTTGAGGAGAAGTTGGATTATCGTGATAACTTACAGGAGTTCGGTGATGTATCAAATGAAGATTTGGAATATTATAAAAATTTATGCAAAGAAAATGAAGATAGTGAGTACTTTCTGTGCGGAAATTTTGGAGGAACAGCGTATGGCGATATTGCACTGATTCCTGGACCTGGTATTAAAGATCCTAAAGGTATTCGAGATGTTGCAGAATGGTATATGTCTACGGCGATTAGACAGGATTATATTCATAAAATGTTTGAAGCACAGACTGAAATTGCACTTAGAAATCTTGAGAAAATATACGCTGTTGTAGGAGATTCTATTGGGGCTACTTATATTTGTGGTAACGATTTTGGAACGCAAGCTGCACCGTTTTGTTCACCAGATACATTTAAGTCACTTTATGCACCATACTATAAAATTATAAATGATTGGATACATAAAAATACAAAATGGAAAACATTTAAACATAGTTGTGGTTCTATTAAACCATTGATTGGCGGCATGGTTGAATGTGGATTTGACATACTTAATCCAATTCAATGGACAGCGAATAATATGGAAGCGAAAGAACTGAAAGCTGAATTTGGAAAAGATATTGTTTTCTGGGGTGGTGGTGTGGATACACAGCATACACTTCCTTTCGGTACGCCAGAAGAGGTAAGAAAAGAAGTCTTAGGTATCTGCGAAACATTTTCAGACGGTGGTGGATTTGTTTTTGCAACTATACATAATGTTCAAGCTATGGTTCCAGCTGAAAATTTATTTGCTATGTTCAATGCCATTAAAGAATTTAACGGAGAATTGTAGGAAGGTCACATAATGGCTAATATATTTGGAGAAAATTTAAGTAAAAAAGAAGTATTGAAGAAGATGGGGGATATCTCGCAGTGCTGTAATGTTAAAGAGTATGTATTATCTTCTGGTAAAGCAAAGGGTGTTAAGTGCATCGATGTTGAAAGCGGTGCAGGTCTTCAATTTACAATCGTTGCAGACCGTGGGATGGATATTGCTTGGTGTAGATATAACGGAGTTCCTATTAGCTACATAACTAAGAATGGGATAGTTGCACCGAGTTATTATAGTGAAAATAGGAAAGGTTTTTTTAGGAATTTTTTTGCTGGGTTGCTTACAACATGCGGTTTGCGAAACACTGGACCTAGCTGTAACGTGGATGATGAAAATTTTGCAATTCATGACTTGATTGCTAATATTCCTGCAGAGAATTTGAGCATTTCATCCAAATGGCAACAGGGTGATTGTTATATAAACATTAGTGGCGTTATGCGTCAAACCTGTTTTTTTGGAGAAAATTTATCCTTGTCTCGGGAAATATCGCTTAAACTCGGTGAAAATAAATTTAAGATAAAAGATACAGTTGAAAACCATGGGTTCAATAATGAACCAATTATGATGTTGTATCATTACAATTTTGGATACCCTTTGATTAGCGAAAAAGCAAAATTAGTAATGCCAAGCATTAAAGTGATTCCAAGAGATGAAGATGCTGAGCAAGGGATAAATCGGTATGATAAATTTGAAAATCCGATGCCTGAATATAAAGAACAAGTTTTCTTTCATGAGTTTAATACAAATGAAGTTAAAGTTGGAGTTTTTAATCCTGAGCTTGGGTCTAATGGAGTTGGATGCTATATAAAATATGATAAAAATGAGTTGCCTATTTTGACACAATGGAAGCAGATGGGTGAAGGTGAGTATGTGTTGGGGTTAGAACCTGCGAATTGTTTGCCTTTAGGTCGGGATGCTTTAATTAAGGAAAAAACTATCCCTACTTTAATGAGTGACGAAAAAGTAGAGTTTGAATTTGAATTAGGATTTGTTGATTGTGTTGAAGATATGTATTAAAAAGTAAATTCAATAATTATAAAAAGTTATTGAATAGTCGCAATTTTCTTAAAAGTAAAGTAAACGAAGTCGTCTAATAAGTTTGTATATAGGATAAAGCATAGTAAATGCTGGTTGAAATACAATGAATAAATTTAAATGTTTTAGTAACACAAACTAGCATTATCATAGGTAGAACTGGAGTGTTATATTGAAGAATGTAAAATTATCAGCAAGGTTGTTTTTGGGGTTTGGATTAATAATAGTTTTATTGGTTATTGTAATTGTAAGTGATTATTTTATGATGGATGCTATAAATAAAGGCGAAGTTCGTTTACTGAAAGCAGAAGCGATAAACAAAAGCACATTAGCTACAAGTCGTTGGACATTTGATTACTATGATATTCATTCAGATGAATCAGCAGATAAAGTAAAGGAAAACTTTGAAATAACTAAAGCATTAATTGATGATAGTGTTGATATTTATAGTGACATTGAAGGTGAAAACATTGTAAGTGAAATGGGGATTGATATTGATTTATATTATGAATCCTTTATCAAATATCAAAACCTAGTTGATTTAAATGATGAGTATTACTTTGAAATGTTAAATGCTTCTAACAACATTCTATTACAATTAGATAGACTTGTTTTATTACAGGATAGTGATGTTATTTCCATAAAGTCGAGTAATACTACTAGAGAAGATAAGATTAACAACGACGAACTAACTTTACAAATAGCAGATGAATATGAAGAAGCTTCAAATACAAATGAGGCTATTATAGCAACCCAAAATGCAATGATTAATGAACTTCGCCATCTTCTTATTGGCAGTAAATCTTATGATAGTGAAGTTTATAAGCATATAGATACTGTAAAGTCACATTGTGATTGGCTTTATGATAGTTTTGATAGAGAAGAGGATAAAGATTCTGTCGAAGATATTAGGAATCGATTAGACATTTATACAGAAAAATATGAAGCTTACAAGGAACTATTAGATTTTCAACAGGCAGAAAAAGAAAAAATAAGAGTTTTGACATTAAATATTACGGATGCTGCTGAAGAGATTGCGAATTCTGAAAAAAGTAAAATATCAAGTGATAGGACAAGCGCTATTATAAGCTCTATATTATTAGGTGTTGTGAGTGTAATTATTGGAATATTATTGTCGATTTTTATTTCTAGAGGTTTATATAAGAATGTGAAAACAAATATTGATAAGTTGTCTGATTCTGCACAATCGATTTTATCACAGTCAACTAAATTAGCATCTGCAAGTCACATGCTTTCTGAAAGCTCAACAGAACAGGCGGCATCAATAGAAGAAACATCAGCAACGATGGAAGAGACATCGTCTATGGTTAACCAAAATACTGGAAATACAAGAGATGCGAATTCTTTATCCGTTGAAGCCAGCCAGGTAGCAAGTGAAGGTGTTGGAAAGATACAGCTTATGAATATTTCTATGGATGAATTGAAACGCTCAAGTACTGAGATTGCAAAAATTATTAAAGTGATAGATGATATAGCGTTTCAAACCAACATGTTGGCATTGAATGCAGCAGTTGAAGCTGCGAGAGCTGGTGATGCTGGACTTGGTTTTGCGGTAGTTGCGGAGGAAGTTCGAAATCTTGCAGGAAAGAGTGCGAAGGCTGCAAAAGATACTGCTGAAATTATTGATAGAAATATTGAACTTTCAGAGCAAGGGATATCAAATAGTGAGGATATAAATGCTTCTTTAGAAGAGATAATGATAAAGACGGAAAATGTAAAGAAACTGGTTAGTGATATTACTAATGCTAGTGAAGAGCAATCAAAAGGGGTTTCACAGGTTACTGTTGCTATTGGGCAAATGGAAAGTACGGTTCAACAAAATGCAGAATTGTCTGTTGAGAGTGCTGCATCGGCGGAGCAACTTAAGGATGAGTCGAGTGCACTTGAAGAAATAGTTTTTGAATTGAATTGTCTTGTTGAAGGCAAAAAAGAAAAGAAATGTATAACTGAATCAAAAAACAAGACAGATGATAAAAAGCGGAAAAATGTTTTTAATATAGTTAATAGGTTGATAAATAATAAAATAAAGAAAAATAATTCGTAAATTGATTTGATAATTCTCTCGCTTAATTAGAAATTTGATGAGGAAAGGTCATGACTACTGATATTAATTTGATATTAAAAAATCCAAAAACACAGAATAATACAATCAAACTACGCAAAAATAAGAAAACTAAGCAACCTTAATCACTACAAATTACACAGATTACAAATGAAATTATCGAGTGGGAGTAGTGGTGATGGTATATGAAACCCAGTGTTTATGCGGGTTGTAGCGATTTCCAAATGCTTGTGATACTAATTTGATACTAAAAAGTAAAAACAGATGAACAAAAAACCTCTTGCCATATTGATTTTGGCAAGAGGTTTCATTTTATTTTTCTATTTGCTTCCTAATTCCTTACGAGCTTTTGTCATACTTTCAATGACTTTATCATAAGACCATTCATGATCAAAAAAAGAATCATATTCGAATTTTTGAGAAATCCACCAAGATTCATCACCTACCCAATCAGTGTTGCCAATTACTATAGATAACTCTTTGAAAACATCTTCAAGAAAATGTAATGCAAAGTATCTGTCATCTTTATGATAAAATGCTCCCCAATCAATCAAAAATTTTTCATAATAGTCTTTTGAGTTGTTTTCTTCTTTTACTTCCTCACGAATATAATCACTGAAACTATCAGTTTTAGCACAATCTCTCAATATCATTGGAAGAAGATAGTGTGCAGATTTATTTCTGATATACTTAGCCGTATCTCTCCACCATTGTTCATTGCATCCGCTAAATATAGTGTTTGTAACAGCTTCATCAATAACATTTGTTAGACTCCTGAATTTATCAATGGTTTCGATAGACTCTGTCCTTTTAAGTCCACAATTGTCTTTATCAATAATTGCTAGGCGTAAAGTATGTTCAAGTAGTATGCTTGCAGTGATGATTGAAGATGTGTAATTACCTAATAAAAAGCATGAACACGATTCTAAGTATAAATTATTTATTGAAGGTTCAATCCATGGTAAAGGATTAGGTAAATCACTCTTGTTTGAATCAATAGTGCTTATTAAGTGTCCAGGAAAATCTTTTATGTTCCAAACTTTCATATTTTAATGATTCCTTTCTGTTGTTGTTTTATCACAGTTATACTTTAAAACCTGATTATGATTTATTTTTTCGTAATTCATCTAGTGTATGTTTTGTTTCTTTTGATTCAGATTCTGGGAAGGTATATCTCCATTCATTATACTCTTTCACAGTGATTTCACCATCTTGTAGTTTTTTATATTCGTTAAGCCATTTGAGTACATCTGTCTTTATGGAATTAGAAATATCACCTTTAAACTTGATACAAGGTATCCCATCACACTCCTCAATTTTTATTCCATACATATCTTCAAGCGAAAAAAAGGTGTGAATTATTCCATTGTAAGTCAGTAAGTCAGGTGTATTTAGAGAAATAACATCAACATTTAGAGCATTAGCTAGAGCTTTTGTTATTTTGTCTTGAGGATTTCTTGTACCTGATTCGTATTGTGCAATACGAATATCAGCAGTTTTCTCACTGAACCCAACAGCAATACCTAATTCTTTTTGAGTTAATCCGCGTAATTTGCGAATTTGCTTAATTCTATTACCAATAGCCATATATTCATGAGTCCTTCTAAACTTATTTTATTTATATATTATATTTAATTTTACATATAAAAGCAATGCTTGAACAACAATGTTCAATTTTATCGTGTAAACCACTTGACTAAAGCATGGATGTTTAGTATCATGCAGATACAAACTAAGCATGCATGCTTAGAAAAATAGTCAGGAGGTATAAATTTGAATAATATTTTTATTTCAGCAAGTGAAGTAGCACAGGAACTGGGGATATCAAAACCGCAAGCTTACAAGATCATCAAAGGATGGAATGAGGATTTAGAGGCAAAAGGATTTTTGGTAATCGCAGGAAAAGTAAACCGAAGATATTATCAAGAAAAACTATACGGTGGTAGAAAGGGGAGTGATAGTATTGCCAGCCTATAAGGATCAAGAAAAGGGTACATGGTATGTAGCGTTTTACTATACCAACTGGCAGGGTGCGAGAGTTAAAAAGCTAAAACGTGGTTTTATAACCAGAAGAGAAGCGATTGAATGGGAAAAATCGTACATTCAACATCAAACAGCTGATTTGAATATGACCTTTGGAGAGTTTGTCAAAATCTATTATAAGGACATGCAAAGCAGATTAAAGGAAAATACATGGCTGACCAAGCGTGCAATCATCGAAATTAAAATACTTCCGTATTTTGAGAATAAGAAGATGAATGAAATTAAGCCAAGAGATGTGATTAGATGGCAAAACATTATGATTAACTATCGCAATGAACAGGGCGAACCATATTCACCATCTTATCTAAAAACAATTCATAATCAGATTAGTGCTATTTTCAATCATGCTGTTCGGTTTTATGAACTAAGGTCAAACCCTGCTAGAAAGGCTGGCTGTATGGGGAAAGAGAAAAGCAGAGAAATGCTGTTTTGGACACTTGAAGAATATAACAAGTTTTCTGAGTCCATGATGGATAAAGCGATATCATTTATTGCTTTTGAATTGCTGTACTGGTGTGGTATTCGTACAGGTGAAATGTTGGCACTTACTCCAAATGATTTTGACTTTGAAAAAGAAACAGTTAATATTTCAAAATCATATCAGCGGATAAAGGGCAGAGATGTTATCACTGATCCGAAAACGCCAAAGAGCAATCGTGTAATCAGTGTGCCTGACTTTCTAATTGAAGAGGTGCAAGAGTTCTTATCAATAATCTATGCAATAGAACCAGCAGATAGAATGTTTCCCATTACAAAAAGTTACCTCCATCATGAAATGGATAGGGGAGCTAGAGAGCAGAATGTAAAACGAATACGTGTCCATGATTTAAGACATTCGCATGTTTCATTGCTAATTGAAATGGGGTATTCAGCAGTTGCTATCGCAGACCGATTGGGGCATGAAAGTATTGAAGTGACATATCGGTATGCTCATATGTTCCCGTCCAAGCAAATAGAGATGGTGAACAAACTAAGCATTAAAAGAAAGGAGGTGCAGGATGAGAAAAAATCTTGATACGAAGGGTAGATATAGGAGTGTAACAACAGCTTTTAGAATGTCCAAAGCTGAAAGTGATTTGCTTAATACCAAAGTCAAGCTATCAGGATTATCGAAGCAAGAATATATTCTAAACAGATGTTTTGAAAAGGATATTGTTGTTGTAGGTAGTCCTAGAATTTATAAGGCACTGCAAAGTGAGCTGCGAAAAGTATTGGACGAACTAAAGCGGATTTCCAAAGGTAATTTCATTGATAGTGATTTATTAAATGTTATAGAGATTATCAGTATTACACTGGATGGAATGAAAAATAAAAATTCTTACCCAAAAGGATAAGAATTTTTACGATAACATAGCAACTCAAAGAGCTGTATATGCCATCTCTCGCAAAGTTAGTATATCACAGCTCCTTGAAAAAACACAAACTGAAGGAGTTAGGATGAATAACGTTTCAAATTTATCAGATGAGCAAATAGCTGATTTGAAAATAATAAGTATGGATAAGGTTGAAGAAAGAGAAATAGATTGGTTATGGTATCCCTTTATCCCATATGGCAAAGTGACCATTGTTCAGGGTGACCCAGGGGAAGGTAAAACAACCTTTATACTACAACTTGCTGCTTTGCTTAGTAAAGGTGAAGCACTCCCATGCTCAGATGAAAAAAGCAAACCCATTAATGTCATATACCAAACTGCTGAAGATGGATTGGACGATACGATAAAACCAAGGCTTGTACGGGCAAATGCTGATTGTAGCAAAATCAAAGTAATTGATGAATCAAAAAAACCATTAACTATGCTGGATGAGCGGTTAGAAAAGTCAATTGAAATAACTGGTGCAAGGCTGGTTGTATTGGACCCTATTCAAGCGTATTTAGGTGCAGATGTTGATATGCACAGAGCCAATGAAGTAAGACCGATTATGAGTAATTTGTTTAGCATAGCAACTAGACATAATTGTGCAATTGTGTTAATCGGTCACATGAATAAGGCAAGAGGTGTTAAGTCTGCTTATAGAGGATTGGGTTCGGTGGATTTTTTGGCATCAGTAAGAAGTTTACTTATTGTCGGAAGAGTAAAAAAAGAACCTCATATACGTGTAGTTGCACATGCTAAAAGTAACCTTGGTGTAGAGAGTATGGGTGTTGCATTTGAGCTTAACGAAGAAAAAGGGTTTTCGTGGCTTGGTTATTATGATATCCATGTGGATGATTTACTTATGGGTTCTTCAGGTGAAAACAAGACACAAAAAGCAGCTGAATTACTAAAAGATAAATTAAAAGACGGTTTGATTCAACAATCTATTATTGTTGACGAAGCAAAAAAGGTTGGGATATCAAAGCGAGTCCTTGATACAGCAAAAAAAGCTTTAGATGTTAAATCAATAAAGCAAGGTGCAAAATGGTATTGGGAGTTGCCGTAATGAATTCAAGGTTGCAACATTGCAAGTCCTTAACAACCTGCAACCTTGCAACCTTCTTTTTTCAGCCAATAAGGAGCGAAGCTCCGAGAACTATTTTGTTACTTTTGTCAAAAGTAACGCAAATGCCCTTTCGACATAGTCATGTCAAAAGACGCCTTTGCGGTCTGTCGACGGCTAGTTCGGGGAAAGGTATGAGGTTAGAGCGTGAATAGAAGTATTAGCGTGATGATGGGTAAAGGTTCTGTTAATCACAACAAAAGAAAATTCTTTGCAGATAATGTTGATCAAGAGAGAACCGCTGAAAACATCACTTTTATAGATAAAAACTTAAAGGAAGTTTATCATATGCTTTTTGATAAAGTACTTGAAAAGTATAATGAAAAGCAAACAAGAAATGATAGAAAGGTTCCAGATTATTATGAGAAGATTCGGACAAGTAAGCAAGAAAAATTATTTTATGAAGTGATCTTTCAAATCGGAAACAAGGATGATATGAATGCCAGAGATGAAAATGGAGAAATGGCTAAGAAGATTTTATGCGAATTTATGAATAACTTTCAAAGTCGCAATCCGTATCTAAAAGTCTTTTCGGCTCATCTGCATATGGATGAAGAAACACCACATTTGCATGTTGACTTTGTGCCATTTACCACAGGGAGTAAGCGAGGTCTTGAAACAAGAGTATCATTAAAAAAAGCTTTATTACAGCAGGGATTTAAAGGTGGAACATGTAGTGAAAATGAAAGGAATCAATGGGCACAGGCTGAAAAGAAAGAGCTATCCAATGTGATGCAGCGTTACGGCGTTATGTGGAAAAAGCTAGATACGCATGGACCGCATTTAAGTTTATTGGAATACAAGAAGCAGGAGAGAGTTAAAGAGGTTGATAAGCTAGAAAAGGAAATTGAACATATTAATACTGACAGAGGGTATTTTACTTTGAATGCACAAGAGTATGATGTTGATGAAAGGTGGCAAGTGCCGTTGCCAAAATCACTTATGTCGGTTAATAAATATAAAGAACTAATAGTTGAGCCTTTTGTTGAAAAGTTAAAAGCGGTTATTAAAACGATTCTTGAAACTCATATCAAGTTTAGGAAAGAGTATCGCAAATTAGAAAGTGATATTAATGAGTTGAAAAGAGAAAACAGTGTGCTTAGCAATATGTTTGGCACGGCTATGAATGACTATAAGGCTGTATCTAAAGAGCTTGAAAATCGCACTGGTAAAAAGAAAATGCGTAAAACTGACTACATGAAAATAGCAAGGGATATGGGAAAAGAAAGGTAAATAATTATGATATTAGATCAATTTATGATTAACCGAATTGAAGACATTGCTGATGAGCTTAGGAAAAACAACACTAAATATTATAACTCAGTTAATAAACGCAAGGAGCTTAGTAAGGTGTTAAATAAATTCACACCAATTGATGCTAAGGAAGATGTTATTTTAACAGTTAAAGATATTAGGGATTTCAATAGTTTGTTCGAGCATGATTTTAATGCTAAATCAATTGAAGAAGTCGAGCTGTATAAGCGTGGATATTTGGATTGTATAGCGATATTGAAAGGGTTAGGTGTGATTTTATGAGTGAGTTTCCAAGATATAAATATAATGATAGCAACGGCATATTATATGAGCTAGGGGAACATAGTCTATATTATTTATTGGATTTTGTTAGACCTTATGAGAAAAAATATGAGTTTAATGTAAAGGCTAATACAAAGCTTGCCTATATGAAAGAACATCAAAATGACTTATTTATTCAGTTAGTATTAGAGAAAAAGTTGCAGGAACATATTGATAAATATTTAGATGATTTAGAAGCACAAACTGAATTGATTTTATCGAAAATGGAGATGCAGGACGAAATGGGAAGATTATTAGCCGAGGAAATGGCAAGGGATAATCTACTATAAAACTAGGACTGCCCCAAGGGCAGTTCACTAAAAAAGGAGAATTTGTAATGAAAAAGACATATATTATACCAATTATCAATAATAAAGGTGGAGTAGCAAAAACAATAACAGCAGTATCAACAGCAAGCATATTGGCTGAAAGAGGATTTAAGACCTTACTAATTGACCTCGATCAGCAAGCCAATGCGACTACTGCGGTAGGCATTAAACCAACCAGTGATATGCTGACTATTTATGATGTTTTCTTTGAGAGAAAAACAATTGATGATGTTGCTATTAAAACTGATTATAGTAATTTGTTCCTAATTCCATCATCTAATGCATTTGTATCAGCTTTGTCAAAACTGACAGCAGAAATGATACCAGATAAGGATAATATTTTGAATCGAGCAATTCAAGGTGGAGAAACGAAATACGATTTTATTATCATTGATTGTCCGCCTGCACTTGATTTAATAATAACAAATGCAATAATGCCTGCAACCAGTGTTGTTGTAGCTACATCGCCTCGGAAATTCAGCACAGATGGTATCAAAGGGATTTTGAATTTTATACATAATTACATGCCATATATGCAAGAGTTTAAGGGGTTGGGTATCTTGATAACCATGCATGAAAAACGTAGAAATGTTATTGATGGTGTAGTGAATTTAATCAAACAGCAAAAGCAACTTAATGTGTTTAAAACACTTATTCCAAAAGCAACAGTGATAGAGCAATCTGCTTTTGCAGGTGAGCCTATTAACTATTACCAACCGACAAGCCAAGGTGCATTAGCCTATGGTGAATTTGTTGATGAATTGCTGAAAAGATGTGATGACTAACGCATGAAGCTAGATGGACTGCCCTTGGGGCAGTCCGATGTGATTAAAGAAAGGATGAGATGAAATGGCAAAGCAAAAAATGGATTTTAGTGAAATGGATTTAGGTTTAGATGAAGCGGTGATAAATAATGAACGGGTATTTAAAAGAGTAAATATCAAGCAACTTGATGAAAATCCAGAGAATGATAACATATATGAATACGATAGAGAAGCAGATGATTTTTTAAAAGAGGATATCAAAATCAATGGTATTCTTAATCCGATAATAATTATTAAAAGTGATACCCATGCAGGGCGGTATACCATAGTTTCTGGACACAGAAGAACAAGAATTGCAAAGGAACTTAGTATTACAGAACTTGAAGCAAGAGAGATTATTGCAAGAACGCCACAAGAAAAAGCATTTGCAAAAATCATGCTAATCACTGCCAACTCTACACAAAGAGATAGAAAACCGTCTGAAAAAGCAAAAGAAGTTTTGTACTTGAAGTCTGTTACACAAGGTAGTGGAATTGAAAATCTTGCGATGTGGATAAGCAAAGCAACCAAAATGTCAGAACGAAATGTATATAGATATGAGAAACTTGCTAATCAACCAGTAGAGGTACAGGAAGCTGTTGATAAAGGTGAGATGTCTGTTAAGCAAGCAATAGGAGAAATGAATTACAAAAAAGGTAACAAACTATCACAAGACACAATGCAAGATGCTATAATAAAACAAGCATGTAAAGCAGCTGGTATACTTTCTAAATTAGTAATTATCAAAAATAGCAACGGATCTGGAACTATTGATGAAGAAGTAAAAAAATATCTAGAAAAGTCTGTGGAGTCATTGAAAGAGCTGTTGAAGGAATTCTAACTAAACAGATTTTTTTGGACTGCCCTTAGGGCAGTTCATTTATATGTTGGATGAGTGATGATAAATGGTGGTTAAATTAATCTTTATTTGACGAATATTTATATATAGGATTGATTTTCAGCAAATCAATTTGTAAATAAAATACATACGTGATAAAATAACTTTGCCGCTAAAAAATATATAAGCGGCAAAGTTGTTAGAGGTGATGAACTTGAATATTGAAAAACTATTCACTGAAAATAAAAAAATTATAAAAGCATCTGAAATTATGAAGGCTGGATTTAATCGATCACAAATACAAAAGTTTAAAAATCAAGGAATTCTTGAAAGTGTTAATTATGGATTTTACAAACTAAAAGAAGTATCGATTGATGATGTAGAAGTAATAAATGCTATCATTCCAGAAGCTATTGTTTGCATGGATTCAGCTTTGTTTCATTATTCATATATAGACAGAACACCAATTGAATGGCATTTGGCAGTTTATAAAGATATTTCAAAATCTAAGTTTAAAAGCTTTTATCCACCTATCAAGCCATATTATCTGGAGAAGAATTTTTTGGAAATTGGAAAGACAACGGATGTTGTTGAAGGTCATATTATGCCTATTTATGATAGAGAGAGGGTAATCTGCGCTTGCTTTAGGTATAGAAATAAAATTGATGCGGAGATTTTTACCAAGGCGATTAATGGGTATGTAAAAGATGATAAGAAGAATATAGCAAACTTGATTGCTTATTCTAAAGAATTAAGAGTATATAAATCAGTTATAAGTGTAATGGAGGTTTTAATTAATGCCTGATAAAGCAGCTTCGGTTATAGCCAAGCTTAAAAATAAAGCAAAAGAATCTAATAGAAATGTAAACTTATGCTTGCAGCTATTCGCTCAGGAAGAGTTTATGCGTAGAATGGAACTATCAAAGTATTCAGATAATTTCATATTAAAGGGTGGATTGTTAATTTATTGTTTATCTGAGTTTGAAAGTAGGGCCACTGTTGATATTGATTTTCTAATGAAAAACGCATCAAATAGTCTGGATAATGCAAGAGAAATGTTAGAGGAAATTATCAATATCGATACTGGAAATGATTATATCAGGTTTCAGATAATAAAGGTTGAAGCAATATCAATAAACCGTAATTATCCTGGTGTTGGTTTTACATTAATGGCAAGGATGAAGAACTTGAAAATAAGATTTACCTTGGACATAGGCATAGGTGATGTTGTGGTACCAAAGAGTCAAAAGAGAAAGATTCCAACACAACTTGATGGGTTTATAAGCCCTGAAATTAATACATACTCGCTTGAATCAACTATTGCTGAAAAGATAGATGCTATATTGGATTTGAAAGAACTTTCAAGCAGAATGAAAGATTACTTTGATATTTATTATCTGTCAACACATTTTGAGTTTAATGATGAAACTTTAGCTTTGGCGATAAAAGAGACTTTTAACAATAGAGACAGGTCTTATTCAATAGAAGACTTTGATCATGTGATTAGTTTGGGTAGTGATGAGAGCATGATAAGAAAATGGAACGCATTTTGTAAAAAGTTAAAAATTGAGAATATTGAGTTTACAGAGGTTGTCTTAGAAATAAACAAGTTGTTGAGAGATGTAGTTCTTAATATATAGGTCTATGCTATAGATAATTATTCATACATTTTATTTAGTTATTGTAGATTTGTTACAACTAGTGAGGATTAAAAATGAAACCCAAAAAAGGAATATATGAAACACTTATAAATAAACAGCTAAGTAAAGGCATAGCTGAGTACAAAGAAGAATTAGACCTTTTGATAGAAGACATTGATGGTGGTGAATCAAGTGAAATAATCTCCAATTACCTTTCTCTTGTAATGAAAAAAGGTCTTAATTATTATAAGCAAAACAAAGAAGATATTCTAAAGCAGATTGAACTTGCAAATAAGGTAATTGATAACTTTAGTGATGAGATAGAAGATTGTGAATTTAATGATTATAAAATTGATGATGACAAAATATTAAAAGGAATTTTTGAAGCTAATATAGCGAGTAAAAAATCACTTGATATTTTACCTATAACCCCTATATCAAGAAGTACGCTTTTTACAGGTGGAAACAACGAACCAACAGTGTATAGTGAGCTAAACAAAGAAATTATAACTGCAGATAGTATTGACTTATTAGTATCTTTTATTAAATTCAGTGGTCTGAGACTTATTATGCCAGCTCTTATAGAGCATACGAGGACTAAACGATTAAGAATAATAACTACTTCATATATGGGCGCAACTGACTATAAAGCTGTTGAAGAGTTATCCAAACTTCCAAATACAACTATCAAAATTTCATATGATACAGAGAGAACGAGATTGCACGCTAAAGCCTATTATTTTCATAGAGATACTGGGTTTTCTACTGCGTATATCGGTTCTTCTAATATCTCAAAAGCCGCATTAACTGAGGGAACAGAGTGGAACCTAAAACTATCAGAATACACATCAAAAGAAATAATTGAGAAATATAAAATTACATATGAAAACTATTGGAATAGCGATGATTTTAGAGTGTTTGATTCTAAAATTGAAGAAAATAAAGTCATGCTAAAGCAATCGCTTAAAAGAGAAACGGATGAAAGTACTATCAGTTTTGGTTTTGATATTAGACCATACGCTTATCAACAAGAGATACTTGATAAATTAGAAGTGGAAAGAGATATTATAGGCTCTAAAAAGAATCTTGTTGTTGCTGCAACAGGAACAGGAAAAACTGTAATATCAGCCTTTGACTTTAAGAGATATTACAAAGAAAAACCAAATTGTAAGCTGTTGTTTTTGGCACACAGAAAAGAAATACTTGAGCAAAGCATTAATACTTTTAGGGCAATCATTAAGGACTATAACTTTGGCGACTTGTGGGTAGGTGGTGATATCCCAACCCAATATAATCAGGTATTCGCCTCTGTTCAAACTCTTAATAGTCAGAGTAAATATGCACAGTTTGATAAAGAGTGTTTTGATTTTATTGTACTAGATGAAACTCATCATGGATCAGCTGATAGTTATGATAATTTACTTACATATTTTAAGCCAGATATTTTATTGGGTTTGACGGCTACTCCAGAACGTATGGATGGTAAAGATATAACAGAGTATTTTAACAATAGAATCGCTTATGAAATAAGACTTCATGACGCAATCAATCGTAGGCTTTTATGCCCATTTCATTACTTCGGTATAACTGATACCGAAAATTTATGTGATGTCCCTTTTGTTCGTGGTAGATACGATGTTACTGAACTAAGTAATGTTTTTACAGGTAATGATATTCGTGCTGACTACATTTTAAAATCAGTATATAAGTATGTTACTGATATTGAAAGCGTTAAAGGAATTGGATTCTGTGTTAGTATTAATCACGCAGAATTTATGGAGAGCTTCTTTAACGCACGAGGAGTAAATAGTATTTCAATCAGTTCAAATAGCAAATCGGATATTAGAGAAAATGCAAAAAGTAGTTTAATAAAAGGTGATGTTAAGTTCATTTTTGTTGTTGATCTTTATAATGAAGGTGTTGATATTCCTGATGTAAATACTGTTTTATTCCTTAGACCTACTGAGAGTAGCACAGTATTTATTCAACAGCTTGGTCGTGGACTTAGAATAAGCGAGGATAAAGAAGTGCTTACTGTTCTTGATTTTGTAGGACAAGCTAGCAAAAACTATAACTTTCGAACAAAGTTATCTAGTCTTGTAGGCAGAACCCATAATCCACTTGAAGAAGAGATAAAAAATGATTTTCCTACACTTCCAAAAGGTTGCTATGTGGCACTGGAGAGAAAAGCAACGGACTATATTTTAGAAAACCTGAAACTTACTTATGCAAATAAACGTAATCTAATGAGAATGATTCGTAATTTCAAATTTGAAAGTAGTAGGCAACTTAATCTTGCTAATTTTCTTAACCATTATCAGTTAGAGCCTCATATGATTTATAAATCATATAGTTTTTATAAACTGCTAAACGAAGCAGGATTATTTGATGGATATGAGGTGAACGATGAAAAGCTGTTTAATAATGCATTGAGAAAAGCAATGCAGGTAGATTCCATATTAATGATTGATTTTTTCTTAAAGTTTATTGCTGAAGATGACTGGAATAATATTTCATCACAAGATGAGAGCTTATTATTGATGTGGCATTATACCCTTGTGTCTGATTGTCCTGATGGAGATTTGCTAGCAGTATTCAAAAGGCTTAGAAGGGAAAATAAAACGTTACTAAAAGAGATTTGTGAACTTCTTAAATATAATAGAGGTAGAATTAGCGTCAAAGAAAAATCTATAAATGTTGGTTACCCTTTGCCTTTAGAGTTATATGTAAAATACAATACCGACCAAGTATTAGCAGGTCTTGGTGTGCACACAATTAGTAAGAAGATGCCATTTAGAGAAGGCGTTAAATATATAGAAGATAAAAATACCGACATATTATTTATTACGCTTAATAAGTCAGAAAAGAACTTTTCAGAAAGTACAATGTACGAGGATTATGCGATAAGCGATAGACTGTTTCACTGGCAATCGCAAAGTAGGACTTCAGACACTTCACCCACTGGACAAAGGTATATTAATCAAAGAAGTAATGGAATGAAAGTGCTTTTATTTGTAAGAGAATATAGAACGGAAAACGGAATAACATCGCCTTTTTATTTTTTAGGTAAAGCTAATTATATCTCTCATGAAGGTAGTAAACCTATTAATATTGTATGGGAGCTAGAAGAAAAAATGCCTATGGTTATTCATAAGAAGAGTAATAGGAATGTTGGGTAACGATTAGGTTGTTTTTAACTGGGGATAAAATTAAAATAATTAACGATGAATAAGTTAAGTGATAGCTAGTTTTTAATATTATGGTATAATTGTAAGTATCTCAAATAATATCTTGTTGACAACTAATTTTGGAGGTTTTTATGAAAATAATAAGTGAAAAGTTTGATCGAGTAAAAGCGACGGGCAATGAAGAAGATGAATTGCTAAAAGATGCTAGTGGAATTCTTGATGAAATTAAATCTTGGAACAACGATGAAGAAAAACTAAGCAAAGATGATATTGGGAATAGTATTAAACTTTTAATTGATGAAGATCAAAGTGTTATTGATATAGAAATATTAGAAAAACTACTCTTAATTAATGAAGATGAAAATAATGAAATGTTCATTGTTGAGGTAGAAAATATAATAGATGATTTAGAGCATAAATTAGATCATGACAGATTAGAAAGACATATTAGTAATAAAGTTGATTATAATGAAACTAACTATACAATTAAGTTTCTAATTTCTCAGTTTGAAGAAGGGCTTGTTAAAATGCCTAAATATCAAAGATCATACGTGTGGGATGAAGAACAAGTATCGGGATTGATACTTTCATTACTTCGCGAAATTCCAATTCCAAAATTATATGGATATAATGATTTTGATGAAGATAAAAAAGCTAATGTTAAACTAATAATAGATGGACAGCAACGATTAACTAGTATATTGATGTACTATTATGGAGTTTTTCCCAAATTTAAAATTCGTAGTAGAAATTATAGTGAAGATATGGGCGAAATTTCGAGGCTCTGCGAGTATTATTACTACCCTGAAGAATCACGGAAGAAAGCTATTCGTTTAAATTTATTAGATGATGAATTCGATGAAGTTAATAGAGAGATAGATGAAGCAGAAATGATATTAGAAAAAAAGTACAAGTTGAATTTAGGTGTGGAATTTAAAGCGAAGATAGTTGATGAGAATAATAATAGTAAAGAAATTGATATCAGTTACCGCGGTGAGAATTCACGTTTAACAGAAGAAGAAAAGGCAGGGATATTAGAAAGGGAACTGGGATTTGTAGTTGTTAAAGGGGCAAAAAATTCTGAAACTGTGGATATCTTTAGGATATATAATAGTTCGGGGACTCCGCTTTCGGCACAAGAAATTAGAAATGGAATACACTATAAGAATTTATTGTATAAAAAGTTAAATGAATACAATGAAAGCACTGGAAGAATTCCTGGAACGCGAACAGTTAATAATGCAAGTTGGAATAATGCAAGAAATAAAACTGGAAATAAGTCTGATATTAAACAAATGTTTTTAATGCTTGCTTGGTCATATAATATAGAAAATAAATACAATATAGAAAAAATGGTAGCTAGCAATGCCGATTATCAAATACAGAAAGAGAAGAACGAAACAATAATAGGAAGGTATTCGGATTATATTTCAATAAATGGTGGGAATGAAATATTGTTAAATAATGACTTTGATTCGTTTAAGAATTTTTTTGAAATGAAATTTGTTGATCAAAAACATGCTAGCAGAAATACTAAACGTTATGTTTCTTTATTTGTTATTCTAAAGACACTAGGATATCTTAGCAAAGATTTAGATTATAGTTCTATCAGTATTCCTAGAAGTATTTATGAAGGGAAATCTAGAACCACTCCTTTAAGTTACTTATCAGTTGATGAAATTCGCTCTGTGTACGCACTTTTAGTAGATGAAGGGGTGCTGAATGAATTTACTAAATGATATAGTAAAAGAAGATAACAAAGATTGGATTGAAGGTTTTGTTTTTACTGGGGTAAATCATTCAGGAAAAAGTTACTATATAGAGAATCTATTTCATACAATACTGGATAAAGATGAAGATGAAGACGTTTCAATTGAATACCAAATTAAGAACTGTATATATTTAAGCAAAAATATGAATAAACAAGGGCTTAGAAATACTAGCTATACACGAGGTCTGCTAGGGACTGTTGAAAACAGTGAAATCGGATATTCAATACTAGACTTAATAGGTGAAAGCAAAGAGCTAGAAATCAAATCAGTAATAGACTACAAGAATGATACTCTTGATGCAACGCCATTTTCAGAGGCGATATTTAACAGTATAGTACACAGATTGGATCACTATCAAGAACTGCTATATGATTTGATAGGATTGAATATATCATATAATGAGTCGAACAAGAAACTAGAAATAAAATTAAAGCAAGATGAACCTTTCCGTCCGTTAGATTCAAGCGGTTACCAATTTATTATTAGATTAATAGTGATATTGGAAGAACTTTTAACTGAAGATATTCAATGGATTATGATAGATGAGCCGGATGCGGAGCTAGATACTAAAAATGAAAATATATTTAGTAATGTAGTTAAAGCCATAAAGGATAGGAAAGGATGTTCAGCTAAATTAGTGTTCTCCACACATAGAGCAGGTTCGATTTATGCATTACCTGAAAATTACATGATTTATAAATTTTATACTAACGGAGAAATACATAGGTTTTATTCACAAGATTTTTTCAATAAAGCACAGGTAGAGCAGCAATTATTTAATTTGGAAGATAGCCAAGTTTATAAAAGTGCAATAATGATAGATTTAATTGAGAAATATAAAAAAGTAATATCTGGATCTGATATGGAAATTAATCTAGAAGGATATAAATATGAAACATTGTCGCTCAAGGAAAAGGTTGTTTATAATTCAATAAGGAAATTAATAGAATAATATGAATGATTTTGTTTTAGAAGTGAATATATATGATTTTGATAAGTATACGGAAGTAGTAGAAGGCGCTAAGTGCGATGTTGACCATTATGGTAAAAGCGCATGTAGTAAGATCTTTTTTAAAAGATTACTTAATTTATCCAATAATAGGTGTTTTATATGTGGTCATACATTAGTTACAAACGGAATTAATGGGATTTATGCTGAAAGAGAACACCTTATTAATAAAAAAATAAGAAATAAAGATATACTTTCTCTAAAAAAATGCAAGCAAAATATTGTACCAATATGCCGTACATGTAATTCAAACAAAACGCATGTAGCTGTAAGTGATGAGTTACATTCTTTGATTTTGGAATTAGAAAAAAATGATTGCAATGAAGAAAATTGCAACCTTGCTAATTGTTTCGAAAGATTCAAATATGAAAATTTTGATTTTTCTGTAAGTGCAAAAAAACACAATAGTACAAATAAGCTTAAATTTGATGTGCTTAGCAAACAATACTTAGGTAACCCTGAGTATATTGCGCAATTCAACCTAAATCAAAGAACAGCACTAGCATATGATATGATCTTTACTTTGCTATATGATAACGAATCTGACATAGAAGGCTTGCTTAAACGGACTACTCAATTAACCCCTTCAATAATTGACGATTTGTTTATAGAATGGATAAATGAAGCAGGCGTTGAAAAAAATAAAGAGAAAATGGATAATCTTATTGAAACAATAGTGCTTTTAGAATGTATATAAAGAATTGATACTACTTTCATACTAAAAACACTAATAACCACAAATAATACATATAAATAAGCCTAAAAACACTATTAAAGTGTAACATATGTATACTAAATAACTGGTTTTTGTATAGTTTTATCGAGTGGGAGTGATCTTGGTGGTTTGCATGCTGAAAATGTAATAAAGATTGTAAAGCTGGTGATAATTATGTCGCCAGCTTTTGTATACTTCACCGAGATTTTTGAGTAAACAAATTAAAAAGCAACTTATTATGCATGCGCAGGTAAGATAGCTTTATTAAAGAATGAATGTGATTTAGGTATATATAAAGAATTAATTGCAGGAAGGTTGCACATTATAGAAAATAAAAATGAAAGAGTATATGGATCTATTTATGATATGTTTGTAAAACTGATAAATATTCTTTAATTGTTGCATATAAATGATTTTAAAATCAGGTAATAATGCTTTTACGAGTTTGTGTTTTTTTTCTGAATGTGAAAAATGTTGGATGGAATATAATAATCAGATTTTACATAAAGAATGTTTTGCAACTATAAGCTTTTATTTGCTATAATGAAACAGTTAAATGCCAAGGAGGAAATGCTATTGAAAAAGATACTGATTGTTTTATCTATACTTCTTTTAATAACTGGTTGTAGCATAACTGAAAAAAATGATGAAGTTGCGGATAAAAAAGTAATTGCAATAAGTTCGATTGTTGCAACGCATGCATGGCCTGCTGGTGTTTGGGATTATGCACAAGACGAAATAAAAAAAATAGCCGATCAAAATGGATGGGATTATATTTGCGTCCAAGCAAAAGATGCGAATGAACAATCAACGCAAGTTATTGAGCTTATTGAGAAAGATGTTGATTGTATAATACTGTTGCCTATGGATGGGGCTTCGCTAAAAACGGCTGCAAAAGCTGTTAAAAAAGCTGGTATACCGCTGGTTATTTTTGATAGAGAAATCCCAGATTTTGCACCAACTGCTACGGTTAAAGGTGATAATATTGGAATTGGAATAAAGACTGCACGGGTACTTAATAATAGATTTAGTGAAGGCACACATGTGCTAGAGATAATGGGGGATACTTCGACCGTACCTTTCCAAAGAACTGCTGGTTTTGATGAAACAATATCGACTAGTTTTTCTAAATCGCAACTTGGTTATACAGGATGGCAAAGAAAACAATCACAGGATATTTTTGAAAAATGGTTAAAAACTAGCTCGCAACAAGAAATCGATGAAATTGAAGCAATATTTACACATGATGATGAAATAGCACTTGGTGTGCTAGATGCTCTGGACGCCAATAAACAGGATTCTTATTCTGAAAAGACACTTAATAATTTGAAAGTTATTGCTAGCTCTTCTGGTTCGCAAGAGATGTATTTAAGAATCGACAAGGAAAAGGATTACTATTTATTTTCATTTTTGTATTCTCCTGCAATGATTAAACAAGCGATTCAAGTGAGCGAGAAAATTATTAAAGGTGAGCCATATGAGGAAATGACAATCATACCTACGCAGCTTATAGACAAAAATAATGTAGCACAATATATAGATGCAGATTTACCATTTTAAATTGGAGTAAAATAAATGTATAGACTTATAATTGTTGATGACGAGGCTGCTATTAGAAGAGGGATGTGTAACTATATTCCTTGGAATGATATGGGGTTTGAAGTTGTTGCAGATCTTGAAGATGGAAAAGAAACAATTGAATATTTACAGGATAATGATGTTGATGTAATTATTAGCGATATTGAGATGGCTGAAATTACAGGGCTTGAGCTTTCAAAATATGTATATAATGAGAGGCCAAATATAAAAATGGTCATACTTAGTGGATACAAAGTCTTTGAGTATGCAAGAAAGGCTGTTGAATACAACGTAGAATATTATCTTTTAAAACCTGTAAATTTGGACGAAGTTAAAGAGGTTTTTGGTAAAATTAAAACTGACCTTGATAGTCAAAAGACGGACGAGGAATTTTTGCTTTTGAAGCAAAAAGATTTTGCGAAAATACTATTAGAATTGCAAGAACAGTTTTTTACAAGTATGCTTGTCGGGAGTTTTTTTAGTGAAGAAAAGGTTATTGAAAAGAGTAGGATTCTTGAGCTGGATTTTAAATCACAAACTCCATATGCTCTTCTTGATTTAAAGTTTGGATATCTTTCAGATGATGAGGCTATATATATAGATAATCATGATGAAAGGCAGAAGCTTTTGCATAGCATGTTTGGGCGAAAAAACGAAGATATAGTGTATTATGTAGTGAGTCTTTCTAATGGTATAACTAAGGTTATTGCAGCAAGTAATTGTGATATCAGTGAAGATGAATTTGAGAAAAAGCTTACGTCGCAAATTGAGGATAAATGTCAGGTTGTTGAAAAGTTAATGCAAATCAAATTGGAAGTTGCTATCGAGAACTTATTTAATAGTTTGGATGATTTTATCAAGCATAAACACACATTGCAGATGCATGTTGAAAAGGACTCAAAGGAGACGAAGCTTGTCAAAGAAGATTACAAAAGACTTATAGAAAAATATAAATTATTGATTGAATATATTAGTGATGGTGATTTTGAAGCTTTGGATGGTTTGATTGATAATATTTTCTTTGAGTTTAGAAACTTACCGCTTTATCATGTTAAAAACTTGGTTATTGATATGTTCTCGCTTCTTTCAACAAAGTTTATGAAGATGGGTAATGGACTTTGGGAGAGTGTTAATGAAAAAGTTGACTATCAAGAAATTATGAAAAAAGGGAGCATGGATTCGCTTAAAGTTGAATGTAAAGATCTGCTAAAGCATGCAGTTTCAGTTTTGAATAGCGTTCAAAATGATGCATCGAAATGCATTGTGAACAATGCAATTTTATATATTAAAGATAATTACGGGGATGATTTATCGCTTGATGTTATTGCTGATAAATACTTTTTGAGTCCTGCATATTTTAGTCGGCTATTTAAACAATATACAGGGAGTACTTTTACTGAGTATTTGACGAATATTAGAATGGAAAAGGCTAAGGAATTTTTGTTATTAGGAAAATACAAGATTTATGAGATAAGCCAGATGGTTGGATATAATAGTGAAAAATATTTTTTTAGAGTTTTTAAACAATATACTGGTAGTGCACCAACAGAATATACACGAAATGTAGTGTTGGAAAATGAGTAAACAACCGAGATTTGGAAGAAAAATGATCTTACAATATTTGCAAGATTATAGATATAACAGCATTTTGGTCAAAAGTTTAACAATTATTTTAATCGTATTGATGTTTTCTTTTGCGATTATTATGATGCTTGTTGTAAACATGATAAATAAGAGTATTGAGCGTGAACTGGGTACGATGAGTGTTAATGCAATCAATAAAACGCAAGAACGTATCGATACTGTTATGAAAGAGGTTGTACAGATTTCTGGACAGCTTTCTTTGGATCCTGATGTTAGGTTGATGTTGTTGCCAGATACAAGTAATCTTTTAAGCGATAACCCAATGCAGGCTGTAAAAATTAAGGTTGAAAACAACTGCAACATTGTTGATTTTATCGATTCTATTTATGTATATTCCAGCAAAAACAATGTTATTGTTACTAACGAAGATAGCTGGAGTGTAGATGAATTTGCTGATATGACATGGTTTGGGAATTTAAACGAGCGAATTTATGAACCTGCTAGAATGGTAACTAGGCTTAAAGAGGATAAGTTTCCATATTTGATATCATATATTAAGCCAGTTAGATTAACACAGATGGAGTTTTTAGGTGGGATTATAGTAAATATAGATCTTAGCAAACTGGATAAGCTTGTTATAACTAACGTGGAGCAAACCAAAGAAAATTTGATGATTGTCGATGAAAGAAATAATATTATCTTTAGCTCAAATCAGGATTATCTTTTAAAGAAAATTGATGAACTTGAATATTATGATACACTAAGCGCTCAAAAAGACGGTGAATATAAGACTATTAACGATGGTAACGAGGATTTCTTATTAACCGTTGCCAATTCTGATCATTATGATTGGAGATACATTTCTACTGTTCCATTAAGTACATATAAAGAATATCAACAAGGTTTTTCTAACTTTATATTTATGCTTGGATTGCTAATTTTGGTTATGTCAATAAGTGCGGCAGGTTTTATTTCATATTATAGTTATAAACCTGTTATGAATATTTTAAATCTTTTGAAGAATCCTGATTTGTATCAAAGTAATTTTGAAAATGAAAAAGGGTTTCAAAAGGATGAAGCACAAGAAATTAGTTTAAACATTATTCGTAATATCTATTCTAATCAACAGCTTCAAAAAGAGATGAAAACCTATATGACAACCATAGATAAAGCACATATCACTGCGCTTCAAGCACAAATCAGTCCGCATTTTTTATATAATACACTTGAAAATATCAGATGGCGGGTTATTGAGAAGCTAGAGGGTGATAATGAAGTTTCGCAGATAATTCTAAAATTATCTGAAATGCTTCGTATGAGCTTGGATTCCGATCAGCAAATTATCACAATAGAAGAAGAGATTCGTAATGCCCAAATATATATTGATATATTGCAGCTACGATATGGTGATAAGGTGAAAGTTGAATGGGAAGTTGAGGATTCTACGCTTGACGTGCCTATTCCAAAAATCAGCCTGCAACCGATCATTGAAAATGCTGTTTATCATGGCATAAAACCGATGAGAGATGTTGGTATCATTAATGTAAAAGTGCAAAAGCTTGCACAATCAGTATTAATAAAAATAGCTGACAATGGTATTGGTATGAACGCTGAAGAGCTGTTAAAGCTTAACAACGATTTGGAAGAAAAATATCTTTTACGTGAGGATCATATTGGTATTAGAAACGTTAACCAAAGACTTCATCTGCTTATGGGTGATGATGCAAAGATGCGGATACAAAGCAGTTTAAATCACGGAACAACGGTTATTTTAGAAGTTCCGATTATATCTGAAAGCGAGTAGGGGAATGAGTATGAAAAAAATAATCATAGTATTTGTAATTGTTCTTTTATGTTGTCAGTCTATCGCTTGTTTTGCTGTTACGGGAATTAATGAAAGTGATGATATATCTGAACAGATCGTTATAAAATGGATGGTGTATGGCGAGGAATATCAGGATTCTGATTTAGTTTTTAAAGAATTTAATAAACAGCTTTCTAAGTATATGGATAATACAGTTGTTGAATTTGAAGTTGTATCAAAAGATAATTATAAAACTCGATGGGATATGAAGATGGCGACAGATGAGGCGTTTGACCTTGCATGGATAGGAAATGAATACTTCAATTATTCGGAAGAAGTGAAAAAAGGTTCATTTATGGCGTTAGATTATCTTCTATCAACTGATGGAAAGAGATTATTAGAAAATATTCCACATGAACTTTGGGAACTACAAGTAAGAGATGGAAATACATATGCAATTCCGATTGAAGGGTTGCAATATCGCAAAAGTATGTCGATTGTAACAAAAAAACTATATGCGGACGCGTTTGAGGGTTTTAATCAGATTAGAGATACTAATTTAAATAATAAATATACCGATAAAGCCTGTTATATGGCATTTGAACCATATTTGGAATATGCAAAAAGTATAGAAAGCATCGGTACAGGTGTTTCTTATAAGGATTTTGCAAATATTGCTGATAAGGGGTTGGAAGGAATTTATGGGAGTGAGTCGCCTTTTGTAATAAAGATATTTGACGATGAAATTAGGGTTTATAATAAATATAAGCTGGATATATATAAAGACTATTTTGAAACGATGGCTCAGTGGTACAACCTTGGATATATTAGACAAGATGTATCAGATGTTATTAACCCATCAAGTGAAGATGGCAAACAAGGTGGAAGTATTTTGTTTTTGGATGAATTCGCTGATTATATTGAAGGGGATGAGAGGATTCAAACGGAATATGAAGCAACATATATTTCGGTTGAGGGTTATAAATATACCACATATGATTCTTGTAGAAACTCCATTGTTATTGCAAAGAATTCTGAAAATCCACAAAAAGCAATGCAGTTAATTGATTTACTCTTCGCTGAAGAGGGACAAGACCTTTATAAACTTTTGGTTAATGGGATTGAAAAAGAGCATTATATTTTATTAAAAGATGGAACGATTGTGAGAAGAAGGGATAATGATGGTAAACTTTTATACAGTTTATCTAAAAATACAATTGGAAATACATTTCAAAACTTTGAGGTGAAGCAAGGGCAGTTTGACAGAATGAGACAAGATAATCAAAATGCAATAACCTCCAAACTATTTGGGTTTAACCTAGATACGCGTATGATTGTGATTAATCTAGAAAAAATTGATTTGGTATCGGCTAAATATGTTGATGTACTAAACCAAGGCAGTTTAGAAAATTGGCAAGAGGTTTATGATGAGTTTGTATTAAAGATGGATGAAGCAGGATCGGATCAAGTGGTTGAAGAAATTCAAAGACAAATCGACTTATTTATAAAGCTAAAGCAATAAAAGATACTATAATAAGAATAAGATACTAACTAAATTTGAACGGGTAAAGATATTACGTAATATGTAATGATATCATACTTGTTCTTTTTTTTATGCCTGTTAGACTTATTTTTAGAGTCATTAATTACAAATTTCTAGGAGGAAATAATGAAAAAATTAGTTGTATTAGTATTAACATTGGTATTTATGCTTACATGCTTTGTGGCATGTGCGTCGCCAGCAGAAGAGTCAGCTTCAGCTGCTGATAAACCAGCAAAAGAAGAAGCTGCACCAGCACAAGAAGCAAAAGAAATCAAAGAAGTTGCAATAATGGTTCCTAGTGCTGACCACGGTTGGACAGGTGCTGTTTTAACTTATGCACAAGCAAAAGCGGATGAGCTAAATGCAGATGCAGATTTTTCAGCAAGCTTTTCAGCAAAAGTATATGCTGCAACAGACGTTGAAAATCAAATTCAACAAGTTGATGATTTATTATCAAATGTAGCTAAATTGGCTGGTGTAGTTATCCTTCCATATGACAATGGTCTTCAATCTACATTGGAAAAAATTGCTGCAGAAGACGTTCCTTTTGTACAATTCGATAGAGTTATTCAAAGTGAAGCAATTGACGCTACTGTTGTTGCAAACGTAAAAGGTGACAATGTTGGAATCGGATATGAAACTGCTAAAAGATTCATAGCTAATGGTCTTACAAAAGACGATTATGTTTATGAGCTAATAGGTGATAATTCATCTGTTCCAGAAATGCGTTCACAAGGATTTAGAAAATATCTTGGTGAGCAAGGTTGGACAGAAGCTGAAATTGAAGCGGTTGTTGTTAAATCTGCTGCTACTGGTTGGAGCCGCGACAATGGTAAAGACTTATTTGAATCTTGGTTTGGTAGTGCTCAATGTGATCCTGCTAAAAATAACTGGATATATACACATGACGATGAAATCGGTGTTGGAGTTATGGAATCTTTAAACGGTTCTGCACTTGATGAAAGTAAAAAAGCTGAATTTATGGGTAACTTCCAAGCACTTGCTGCTTCATCTGGACTTGCTGAAATGTATGCAATTCTTAAAGATGAGCATAAAGTTTTATCACACCCAACAGATTATGATCTATTTAGTGTAACTTATGACCCAGGCATGATTATGGAATCTGTACAAGTTATGGTTGATTCATTAAACGGAGCTAACATAGATCAAGATTATGTTATTCCTGTAAGCGTTGTTGATAAAGAAAATGTTTCTCAGTTCCAAGCTTTTGGATCTTACTAGATACATAGAAATAGTTAAAAGCGAACTCATTTGTTCTTGCCTGCCACTTATAGGCAAGAACATTTATTTATTGTAAAGGAGATATGTCTATGGAACTATTAAAAATGAATGGCATATATAAGGCTTTTTTTGGCCAGACCGTACTTGATAATGTATCTCTTGAAGTGGGCACATCTGAGGTTCATGCATTGCTTGGCGAAAACGGAGCAGGAAAATCTACTTTAATGAATATACTTGCGGGTGTATATATTAAGGATGGTGGGAAAGTTGAATTTGAAAAGAGAAATCTTTTTAATAGTTCTGTAAAAGAGATTGAAAAAGCCGGTATTGCATTTGTTCATCAAGAGCTAAATATATTTAATGATTTAAAGGTATTTGAAAATTTGTTTTTAGGTTGTGAAATTACAACAAAGTATGGAAGGCTTGACAAAGCAAAGATGATTAAGCAAACGCAGGATCTGATGAATGATCTTGGTGTTGATATTGACCCAACGGCTTTTGCTGATGATATTGATACAAGCAAAAAGCAACTGCTTGAAATCGCTAAAGCATTCCACACGGATGCAAAACTTATTATTTTGGATGAGCCAACAACGGCGCTTACAAATGATGAAATAAGTCACTTTTTCAACATAATTAAAAGAATGAAAAAACGAGGCAAATCATTTATATTTATCTCTCATAAAATGCCAGAAATATTTGAAATTGCTGATACGTATTCTGTGCTTAGGAATGGAAAGCTGATTAATAGTGGATTGATAGAAGATACAACACCAGAAAATATCGCAAGAGATATGGTCGGTGAAGGGTATTCGGACAAAAAGATGTATGAAAAGCGAAAGCTTGAAGAAACAGTATTAGAACTGAAAAACATTTCGGGTAAAGGATTTAACGGCATTGACTTTTCAATCAGAAAAGGAGAGATTGTCGGATTTACTGGTCTTAAAGGATCTGGGTGTTCTGAATTGTTGCAGATGATTTTTGGTATAAATCCAAAGCTGTCTGGGGATATATTTGTGCATGGTAAGCCGTATCATGGTAACTCTATAAAACGCGCAATGAAGAATAAAATTGCGATGGTAGCTGCAAATCGGAAAGAAAATTCGGTTGTTCAAGATATGTCTATTTTAGAAAATACATATTTATCTGAACATAGTTTAAATGGAAAGATCCAACACATTTTTACAAAAAAAGAAAACGATAACTACGAGCAATATAAAAAAATGCTTAATATAAAAGCACCGCATCAATCAAGCTTTATTACAACGCTTTCTGGTGGTAATCAGCAAAAAGTTATGCTTGCAAGGTGGCTAAATACAAAGGCGGATATATTGCTTTTTGATAACCCAACTCAAGGTATTGACGTTGGTGCAAAATCAGAGATATATAAGCTTATACTGGATCTTTCAAAACAGGGGAAAACAATTATTATCAATACGTTGGAAGTGCCAGAAATTCAAAAAATAGCTGATAGATGTGTTGTTTTTTATCATGGAGAGATCGTAGCAGAATTAGATCATTCTGAACTATCAGAAGAAAAAGTAATGGTTTATGCAACAAATGCAGTTTATTCGAAAGAAGAGGTAAATTAATATGGAAAAGAGTATGGCAAAAAAAAATAGTTTTGTGGGAGGGTTGAAAAACTTCTTTGAAAACTATAATTATATAATAACTTTTGTTATAATTTTCATCGCTTTTCTTATGATTAACGGTGATTCGACAACTTGGAAGAGTGTCACAAACATTTTATTGCATAGCGCAATTCTTGGAACGATAGCCCTTGGTATGGGACTTGTTATTTTAACAAGTGATATTGATTTGTCCGTTGGTGCATCTTTTGTATTTATCGGTGGTATTGCAATTTTAGCATATAATGCAACGGGAAGCATTTTTCTTACTTTAGCAACAGCGGTTGTTGTTGGTATGGTATGTGGATTTGTAAATGGATTTTTAGTAGGTAGATTCCACATGCCGTCATTTATTGTTTCATTGGCAACGATGTTGATTTATCGTTCTATTTCACAATATATGATGAATGAACTTGGTGAAACAAGATATCGCATTGATGCGGCTCACGATAGCTATAAAGCACTTTTTGACTTTGGTAATGGAGAATTTTTAACAATTCCAAATATATCACTCTTATTCTTAGGTTTGGCTTTAATCGTTATTTATATGACATTATGGACGAAATTTGGAAAACAAATCTATGCGATTGGAAGTAATGAACGCGCAGCGAAACTAGCTGGTATTAATGTTGATCGAACAAGAATTATTGTATTTATTATTTGCGGAATCCTTGTTGGATTAGCAGCATTTTTGAAGATTGCAAAAGATACTTCTTTTGACCCAGCAACATCAGGTAGAAGTTTTGAACTTTATGCGATAGCTGCTGTTGTTATTGGTGGCATTAGTATGTCTGGTGGTAAAGGGAATATTGCGGGTATTATTTTTGGTACCATGTCGTTTACATTGATTGACAAAATCATCACCGCACTCGGTATGAATGCACTTTTAAACGACTCAGTTAAGGGGATTATTTTACTCGTAGCGGTTGGATTGCAAATGATTAGAAAACGTTCTAAATAAAAAATAAAGGAGAAATATTATGGTAATAGAAGCCAGCGCAAAACAAAAAGTATCAGCAAAGTTGAATTATGGAATGGTTGGCGGAGGACCTGGTTCTTTCATCGGCGATGTACATAGAAGAGCGATTGCACTTGATGGTAAATGCAATATAGTAGCAGGTAGTTTTTCTAATATTGAAGAGGAAGTATTTGAAACCGGTCATGAGCTTGGTATTGATGATGAGCGTTTATACCTAACGTACCAAGAGATGGCAAAAAAAGAAGGGATAAGAGAAGACGGTATTGATTTTGTGTCAATCGTTACACCGAACTATTTACATTACCCTGTTGCAAAGGCATTTTTAGAAAATGGAATCAGTGTTGTCTGTGAAAAACCACTTTGTTTCGAAATTGAGCAAGCAAATGAGTTGAAAGAATTAGCGACAAAAAACAACTGCTTATTTGCAGTGTCTTATACATATACAGGTCATGTTATGGCAAAACAAGCGCGTGAAATGATTGCTAATGGTGAAATTGGTGAAGTGCGTGTTGTTATGGCAGAATATGCACAGGATTGGTTGATTGAGTCTGACGAAGAACTTGGCATGCAAGGTGCATGGCGTACGGATCCTAAATTGTCTGGAAGATCAAATTGTCTTGGTGATATTGGAACGCATGCAGAAAACATGGTTCATTATATGACAGGGTTAAAGATTAAAAAGCTGTGTGCAAAAATGGATGTTAAAGTTGCGGGTAGAGTTTTGGATGATAACTCACAAGTTATGCTTGAATATGATAATGGTGCAACAGGCACACTTTGGTGTAGTCAAGTTGCAATCGGCAATGATAATGGATTGCGAGTAAGAATTTTTGGTAAGCTTGGAAGCATTGAGTTTGTTCAAGAGGAATGTAATTATTTGAAGGTTACCAAAAAAGGTGAGCCAACGATGACATATTCTAGAGGTACTGGCATCATGGGCGAGGTTGCAGGATCATTTAGTCGCGTGCCATCAGGACACCCAGAGGGTTTTTATGAAGCGTATGCCAATATTTATTCTGCATTTGCATCAGCTATTTTTGATAAAAAAGCTGGTAAGAAAGTTTGCGAAGCAGACTATGGATATCCTACGATTGATATGGGAATTGATGGCGTTATGTTTGTTAATAAATGTTGTGATAGTAATGATAATGCAAGCACTTGGGTTGATTTTGAATAATAGGAATAAATGGAGGTAGAGTAGATGAGGCCAGTAACATTATTTACAGGACAATGGGCAGATTTAGAATTGGAAGAAATGTGTCGATTAGCGAAAGAAATGGGTTATGAAGGTTTAGAGATTGCGACGTGGGGACAGATTGATGTTGATAAAGCAGCAACTGATTCAGCATATGTTGAAGGGATTAAAGCGACATTAGATAAATATGGCTTGGTGTGTGAGGCGCTTGGTGCTCACCTTGCAGGTCAATGTGTGGGTGATTATAATGATCCAAGATTAGATGGATTTGCACCTTCAGAGTGTGCGGGCGATCCTGATGCGATTAGAGCATGGGCGATTGAAAATATGAAAAATACAGCAAGAGCTGCTAAGGCGATGGGATGTTCAGTTGTTACTGGTTTCATGGGTTCTGCTATTTGGAAATATTGGTATTCATTCCCTCAAACAACCGATGAAATGATTGATGCTGCATATAATGAGCAAGTTGAGTTATGGGGACCGATTTTTGATGTATTTGATGAGTGTGGTGTTAAATTTGCATTGGAGGTTCACCCAACAGAAATAGCTTTTGATTATTATTCAACACAAAGATTGCTTGAAACTTTTGAATATAGAGCAACATTGGGTATTAACTTTGATCCTAGTCATATTATCTGGCAAGGAGTAAACCCAACGATGTTTTTGCAGGACTTTGCAAAATATGTATATCATGTTCATATGAAAGATTCTCATGTTAACCTTAATGGAAGAAACGGGATATTAGGTTCTCATTTAGCATTTGGTGATATGAGAAGAGGTTGGAACTTTGTTTCGCTAGGTCATGGTGATGTTGACTTTGATAAAATTATTCGTGTTTTAAATGAAGTTAATTATAAAGGACCACTATCAGTAGAATGGGAAGATAGTGGCATGGAAAGAGTATTTGGTGCTACTGAAGCTTGTGAATTTGTAAAGAAAATCAACTTTAGTCCATCTACTATGGCTTTTGATGATGCGTTAAAGAGTGAATAGTAGATTATATGCTTGTGTAATGAATTAAATCAATAATTTCTATTAATTAATAAGTAAACTTCCATTATGAATTACAGTTATAATGGAAGTTTTTTAATGCAGTAAAGTAATAAAAATAGTTTTTAAATAATGGTATTATGATTCTGGTTTAATAAGAGAATATTTTTACAAACTAAGAGTGTGATTTGATAGCTTATAGCTTAAAGGGTGGCAAGGTCATCTGAATATTTCTGTTGTATAAACGCTTTAAACTTTTCTTCGATACTGGAAAAATATCTATTTTTATGATGAATATAATAGATTCCGCGCTCTAAATTCATGTTTTCAATCGACAATGGAATTATTGACCCCTCATTGACTTCTTTGTCTATTGATAATCTTGAAATTACGGAAGCTCCTAATCCTTTTAAAATCATTTTTTTGATTATTTCGGTGTCTTCAACGATTGCTTTGATTGTCAAGTCGTTGATTGAATAGTTTGTTTTCTTGATAGCTTTTTCGAATGTTTTTAGTGTTGCTGATCCTTTTCCTCTGATAAGAAGATCTTGCTGTAATAAAAACTTTAAATCAACTTGCTTTTTCTCTAAATGTGCGTACTTACTTGCTGGAACAGCGAGGACTAGTTGATCTTTCATAATTTCAAAACATTCAATATTTTTCTTGTTGAGTTGCATTCCTGTAAATCCATAGCTAGTACTTCCAGAAACCACATTTTCATAGACTTTTTTTGAATCTACGTTTTTTATATTGAAAGAAATATTTTGATATTTAGATGAAAATTCGTATAGTATTGTATCTAAAAGATAGTTTGCTGGCAAAGTGCTTGAATATATGGTTAATTCGCCCGAAATATCGCTATCATTTTTCTGGAACTTTGCAAAAATTTCATCTTCTTTATTAAGGATAGTAGTGGCATATTTATAAAGCTCTTTGCCTTCATTGGTTAGGACAATATCGTTGTATGATCGTCTTATTAGTACGATGCCAAAATCTTTTTCAAGGCTCTTTATTTGTTTTGTTACCGCAGGTTGAGATAAAAACAGCTTATCTGCGGTCTTTGAAAAACTCTTTAAGTTGACAACTTGGATAAATGTTCGTAAGTATGTTGTGTTCATATTAATCCCCATATTAGTTTTATTGATAAACGAAAGGTTTGTGTATAATAAGTTTATTTAACTTATCATACACTTATATGGGAAAAGGTTCAAATATTTATATAAATTGCAGTTGCATCATCGTGTAATCTGAGGCGTTTATGCGTTTTGAAATCAGAATCATCATCTTCAATTTTTCTTATTTTTGAAAGAACTCCTTCAAGTCCATCGTTTTTACACGCATCCATTAGCTGTTTTTTTGTAAGCTGATTATATTTGTTATAAATAGAAGAATATCCATCGCTCATTAGTAAGATATCAAGAATATCTGGCAATTTATATGTTTTATAGATTCCGTGCTTTATAGCTGATTTATCGTGTTCTAGAATATAATACCCTTTGTTAGTATTCATCTTCATTCTATTGATTCTTAATACTTCTAACTCTTCATCAGTATAGCCGTTAAATATTATTTTATCTTCTCGCTTATTGTTATTAAAGATCATATCGATTACTTGTTTATCATAATTTGTCAACATTTCGTCGGTTAGTGTTTGGATTTTATTATCTTTAGTTCGAACATTTATCTCAGTATCGCCTAAAACGTAATTTTCAACAGTTTCACCATTTATTCTAACGATAACGATTCCAGCAGATGCACGGTCTAATTTGGATAAAGTATTGATGTCTGCAAATTGAGAAAATGCTGCATTTAGCAGATCTACGCCTTCTTCCAAAATTGCAATAATGCTTTTATCTAATCGTTCAATATGATTTGATAAATATTTATTCCACCAATTAACCATCCATACAACATCGTTGCTATTTGAGGTATAGTTGGCTTTGCTTAAAGGTAAGGCTCCGTCTAGCACCCAAAAGCAATGCTCGGTCATGCCATAAACATCTTCGTTGTTTTTTTTGTAGGTATCTGTTATCGATTTAATCTTCATAATTATATCCTTTAATATTTGGGTGTTTTGCTGATAAATATACTTGTCACTAGTGCAAACATGACAACGAGTGCTCCGTACGCCATAGCCAAACCTATCTCATATTCAAAGATGCCATTTACCATTGCAATCGAAATTGGCTTATTGCTAGCAGTATAGATGAATGCTGAGACAGTATATTCGCCTATGCTTCGAATAACAATAAGCAACATGCCACCCATTATTCCTGGCGTAACAATCGGTAAAACAATTTTTCTAAAAGTTTGAAGGTGGTTGGCTCGAAGGCTTTTTGACGCTTCGATATAAGTGTCGTTTAATTGTTGTAGTGATAGCGATGTAGCTTTAAACATTAGGGGGAGCAAGCAAACGAAATACGCGATTGGAAGAAGTATATATTGTCCAACTAAAATGTTGTTTCCTATAAATATGTTTGGGTGATTGAACGCGTTTATCATATTGATTGCGATGGCGCTTGCGGGAATCGCCCAAGGAATCATAATCAATATTTCGATTAATGGTTTAAACTTAGACTTCGTTTTAACAACAATATATGAGGACGGGATTGCGACAATTATGCAAAATGTGGCGGTTATAAATGCCATTATGATGCTGTTGATAAATGGTGCAAATGACCTCGATTTTGAGAATATTCTAATATAATTATCCAAAGAAAATTCTTTAGGATAGATTTCAATCATCCAAGTTCCTGGCTTTACAAAAGACAGTACAAATATTGTGATGATTGGCAATAGAATGAATAAAACCAATGAAACAGATAAAACAATCAATAGAATCTTTACTAGTGGATTGCTTATATTTTGGGGCTTGATACCTATGCCTCTTACTGATGATGCAAAATTAGTTTTGTTTTCATAATACCGAAAAACGGCAAGATAAATTAGTGAAACCAAAGTCAAAATTATCACTTGCGTTGCTGCAATATCCATAAAATTATTTGCTTTTGACAACAAGATTTGAGTCGTCATCACCTTATAGCTTCCGCCGATGATGCTCGGAGCAGAAAAAGAGCCAATACCTGTCATAAAGGTTATGATGCTTGATGTTATTAATGCAGGCTTAATAAACGGTATGATAATCGTGGTGAATACTTTGCGTTTTGATGCACCAAGATTTCTTGCGGCCTCCACAGCATGGCGGTCTATATGCTTGATTGCAATAGAAACGTTTATATAAAAATATATGTACTGAGTGTAGGCATGGATAAATAAAATTCCTTTAAGTCCAGATAGCTTGAAAGGTATGTTGTTTAAGTCAAAGATTGTTTGGATTGTTTTGGTGACGAGTCCACTTTCTCCGTATAGTTGCATAAATGCAAAAACGATAATTAACCCTGGTAAAACGATGGGGAGTAATAGCAGATTGTCGAGGATTTTTTTAAATGGCAAATCAAAAAAATGAACTAAAAAAGCTAACAGTGTACCGATAAAACCACAGAGAATGACAGTTGAAAAGCCTAATATGATGGAATTTCTTAATGCAAGACGATATGCATCGGTTTTGAAAAACTCTATATAATTGCTTATTGTTAAACCATCGTCATCCATTAAACTTAAATGAAATGTGTTAATGACAGGGTAGAGTATGAAGCCGATTAAAATCCAAAGTAGCAAACTGATAATCGCAACCCTTAAAACACTTGATTTGTTTTGTAATACTTTCATCGCTTGTTAGTACCCACTTACTTATTTAATATTTTTATACAGCTAGGCATAATATTCAGACATACCTCTTGTCCAACGGTGTAGTCGTTGTTGTTTATATATGTATTAAGGTTTATTACTTTAAGATCAAAGATATCAACTGACACAGTATACTCAATTAGATGACCACTGCTAATGATTTTTTTGATTGTTCCATGTAAATGATTGGGCTTTTCTTTTTGTATATCATTTAACTGAATATCTTGTGGGCGTATAGAGATATAATCTCCTTTTGAATTAGGCGATAATTTTAATGAGATATTTTGATTTATCATAGCTATATTGTTTTCTATTTTGGCTTTTATTAAATTCGTATCTCCAATGAAATTAGCGACGAATTTGCTATTAGGCTGAGAATAGATTTCGTGCGGAGTTCCTACCTGAACACATACACCTTTGTCAAAAACTGCAATTCGGTCTGACATCGTTAAAGCTTCGGTCTGATCATGGGTGACAAATATTGTTGTAATGCCTAATTTGCGTTGTATTTCTTTTAGCTCCATTCGCATTTTATCGCGTAGTCTTGCGTCTAAATTTGAGAGTGGTTCATCTAATAACAGCAATTTTGGTTGCATTACTAGAGACCTTGCTAATGCAACTCGTTGTTGTTCGCCTCCTGACAGATCTGAAACACTTCTTTTTTCATAGCCATCTAAATTTACGAGTTTTAAGTATTTTTGAACCTGCTGTTTAACTATAATTGATTTTTCTCTTTTGAGCTTTAAACCATAAGCCACATTGTCAAATACGCTCATGAATGGGAACAGTGCATAGTTTTGAAAAACCATGCCGATATTTCTTTTTTCTGATGGCAATATTGTTATATCTTTATTCTCAAAAATAACAGAACCGTTTTCGGGCTGAACAAATCCAGCAATGATGCGTAAAAGCGTTGTTTTACCACATCCTGAAGGACCTAAAAGAGTGAAAAATTCGCCATCGTTAATAGATAGACTGGTATTCTTCAAAACAGAATTTTGATCATATATTTTTTCAATATTATTTAGAGATAGTAGTTCCATTAATGGCCTCGTTTGCTTTTTTACTATATTATAATATGAATTTAAAAAAATAAGAAGTCAGATTGTTGCTACTTCTTATTCTTTCGTATTCATTTTCTATTAATTGATTATTCTGATTCCTTTGCGCTATCTTTAATATCAGTATCCCATTTTTGCATCCAGTCAGATTGTTTGCTTGACAAGTCTGCCCAATCAACATTCATCGGAGAAATTTCTATTTCGCCCATCCAAGCAGGTGAAGTAGCTATCGCATCTGGGTTTGTTGGCATGCGATTGAATTCGCTTGCTAGCATTGCTTGAACTTTTGCGCTTCCTGCAAAATCAATAAATGCTTTAGCTGCATTTGGGTGATTCGAATTCTTGATTAGTGCTATACCGTCTGTGATTATTGGTGAACCACTTTGAGCATTGACAATTTCTAATGGTAAGTTGTTTTTAACTTTGTTGTCGATGATGGAGTTTAATGTTGCAAAACTAATACCAGCTTCTTTTCTTCCAAGTGATTGAAACATCAAAGATCCACTACCGTAATAATTTTTAGTGTTTGCATCTAATTGAGACATGAACTCCCATCCTGCATCTAGCTGTGAATCCATTTCAAATTGTTGTAATAGGCATGAATAAGTAGCTCTTGCTGATGATGATAAAGCATTTCTAAATACAAGTTGATCTTTATATGTATCATTTATAAGGTCTGCCCAATCTTTTGGTGCGTTTTCAGCTTTGATTACATCGCTATTATAAAAAATCATTACTGGAGTTTGGATTGTGCCAAACCAGTAGTTTTCTTCATCTTTAAACAATGAATCAAGCTTGTTTGCCCAAGTTGGCGCGTAAGCTTCAAATAAATCTTCGGCTTTTAATTCCATAAATATAGAAGAAGCGCCACCATACATTACGTCTGATTGTGGGTTTTCCTTTTCTGCGCGTACACGCTCGGCGAGTTCTCCTTTTAGATTTATGAACTCGACCTTAATGCCAGTTTCTTCTTCGAATGCGGTTGCAACAAGTTCTAACATAGATTCGCCATGTGTGGAATAAACCACAACCTTATCTTCCATCTCGATGGCTACCTCAACTGGTTCTTCCTTTTCCGTTGTAGCTGCAATATCATTTGCTTTTGTGCTTTGCTCATTATTCGCAGAAGCGCTACAAGCGACTAAAGAAAATGCCATAACTGAAATGAGTACAATACTAATTAATTTTTTTAAATACATTACTTTCCTCCATTATATAAATATTTATAATAACGCTATTTTATTTGTGCTAACGTATTATTTTAACGCAAAGAGCCTCATGAATTTTATAAGAAATTGATTAACAAAACAACGAATATAACATGTTTTCATATTGCATAAGCTGTTATAAGTATTTGTTATAATAGAGAAAAATGTTGTTGGGATTTTCGTGATATGATAAGCAAGTTTTTAAAATAGATGAATATGGTTGATGGTTCGGCCAATAGATTAAATAGCTTTATATTTAGAATTGTGTTTGCTAGATATCTGAATAAGTTGTTACTATGTTGCAGTTTTTTTTACTTAGTGATAAAATCAAAAAAACTAATAATAACAAGGAATGTAGTCATTTAGCATTTGATGATTTGATTTTCTATAAAAATACTTATAAGGTGGACTGAATAATGATTAAAGTAATTATTGCAGATGATCAAGAATTAATAAGACATAGTTTGAAAATTATATTAGAGAGTGCAGCGGATATTAAAGTCATCGATACAGTTGCTGATGGAAAAAGTGTTGTTCGATCAATTAGAAAAGAAAAGCCTGATTTTTTTTGATGGATATCCGTATGCCTGAAATGGATGGCGTGCAATGTACAAAGATAGTAAAAGAGAAGTATCCTGATATAAAGATTATTATATTAACTTCGTTTGATAATGATGAATATATATTGAGTGCACTTCGAGATGGTGCATCGGGCTATTTGCTTAAAGGTATAACAATAGATGAGTTAGTAGATTCAATTCATAAAGTTCATTCTGGCAGTGCTATGATTAATCCTAATATTGCTCATAAATTTATCAATCTGTATTCTGAAATGGCTAAGAACAATCAATTTATTCAAGTTGATAAAAAGGCGATTAAGGATGTGTCGGATTACGAATGGAATGTAATTAAATATGTTGCAAAAGGTTTATCAAATAAGGAAATTGCAATGAAGCTAAATTTATCCGAAGGAACAGTACGTAATTATTTGAGCAATGTACTTAATAAACTAAACCTTCGTGATAGAACACAGCTTGCTATTTGGGCTGTTCAAACTGGTAAGAGTGAGTAAATAGATAGTAAAAAGGTTTGCTTATTTTATAGGTAATAAGTGTAATGTAAAATACAAATTAATATCGTGGTGTAATACAAGACGGATCTCTTTAGATTATGAAATCTATAAGAGGTTTTTTTTTGCGTAGAAATAATGACAAATGTCATAAGAGGCTGACAAATATCAGTATAAGATCATGACATTTGACAATGATATCGAATAAACTTTTTGTTTAAAATATAGACAATAAGATTGATTCAAAATACGTTTTATCCGATACGTATAAAAATATTTGCTTATAACAGCAAGCATAGAGGAGCGTAATAATGGAACACCCTATAATTCTTAATATGCAAGGCATTACTAAAACATTTCCAGGCGTACGCGCTTTGGATGAAGTGTCGCTAGAGGTACATCAAGGTACTATTCTTTCGATTTGTGGAGAGAATGGCGCAGGAAAATCGACTTTGATGAAGGTGCTTTCTGGCGTTTATCCTCATGGTAGTTATGAAGGGGAAATTATCTATAAAGGAAAAGAAGTATTCTTCAAGGATATAAAAGAATCAGAGCATTCTGGTATTGTTATTATCCATCAAGAGTTGGCATTGATTCCTGAGTTATCCATTACGGAAAACATTTTTTTAGGGAATGAGATAATAAAACACGGGCTGATTGACTGGGATACTCAAAGGAAACGCACAGTTGAGCTGCTTGAAAAGGTTGGACTCGCGATTGATCCAGATATTTTGATAAAGCACATGGGTGTGGGGCAACAGCAATTGGTAGAAATTGCAAAAGCACTTTCTAAAAATGTTAAATTGTTAATACTTGATGAGCCTACATCTGCGCTTAACGAGGAAGATTCTGCTAACTTGTTGGAGTTAATGCGTGGTTTAAAAGATTTGGATATAACTTGCATTATGATTTCACACAAGCTAAATGAAATTGCAGAGATTTCTGATGCTGTTACGGTTATAAGAGATGGTCGTACTGTTGAGACTTATTCTGTTGAAGCAGGCAAGGTTGATGAAGAGCGTATTATTCGATCTATGGTAGGTCGTCCGCTTGAAAATCGTTATCCAACACATGAGTCAGTAATTGGAGAAGTAATCTTTGAGGTGTCTGACTGGAATGTGGAAGACCCTAATAATCCAGGTAGATTGGCTTGTAAAAGCTCAAATTTCAACGTTAGAGCAGGAGAAGTTGTGGGTTTTGCTGGTCTTATGGGCGCAGGCAGAACTGAGCTTATGAGATCTATCTTTGGGCGGACATATGGTAATTTTCTTGGAGGAAAGATCAAAGTTAGAGGTAAGGAGATTGAAGTTAAGTCAGTTGCATCGGCCATAAGTCAGGGAATCGCTTATGTACCTGAGGATAGAAAGAGCTTAGGACTTAATCTTTTAGACACTATCCGCCAAACTACTGTTTCGGCAAACCTTGATAGAATTATGCGCGGTGGGCTTCTTGATTTAGATCAGGAATACCAAGCTTCTGAAAAGAGTCGCTGTGCGCTTAATGTTAAGACAAACGACGTTAATAATGGTGTATCGACATTATCTGGTGGAAACCAGCAAAAGGTTGTTTTGGGCAAGTGGATGTTTACACAGCCTGACATTTTGATTCTTGATGAGCCTACAAGGGGGATTGATGTTGGCGCAAAGTATGAGATTTATAAACTAATCCATGAACTTGCAGATCAAGGCAAAGCAGTAATATTGGTTTCTTCTGAATTGCCAGAGCTTATGGGTATGTCAGATAGGATTTACACTATATTTGAAGGTGAGATAACAGGTGAGATTGATACCAGGGAAGCGAATCAAGAAAAACTTATGAAAAAGATGACAAGCTTTACTAGTTAATAATATTAAGAATGAAAGTATGAGGGTTTAAGATGAAAAATATTAGGAAAGTATTCGGAGGTGGACTTCGAGATTATAGTATGGTGATTGCGCTAATAGCATTAACAATCATCTTTAACGTAATGTCGCAAGGCAGAATGATCACTTCTTCCAACTTCCAGAATTTAATATCTGGTAATGCATATGTATTGGTGCTTGCAATTGGAATGATGATGGTTATTGTAATCGGTCAGATTGATCTATCGGTTGGTTCAGTGGCTGGTTTTTGTGGAATGGTATTGGCTCTTATAGCAAGAGATTGGGGTTTAGTATGGTGGGTTGCAGTTCTGCTTAGTCTTGTAATTGGTGCTGCAATCGGTGCTTGGCAAGGTTTTTGGGTAGGTAAACTTGGTATTCCTGGATTTATCACGACATTGGGGGGCATGATGATTTTCAGGGGTGGAGTTATCTGGATATCAAAATCGATTTCTGTGCCAGCTCCAGTACAGCTTAAACTATTCGGTTCAGGATATTTGCCTGAATGGGGACCAATATCTACTGGAATGAACAACTCTACTTTGCTTTTGGGCATAATTGCAATTATGGCATTTGCTTATATGCAATTAAGCAAGCATAAACGTGATGCAAAACTTAGTGAAACAAAAGTAGTGATATGGCCAGTGGTGGTGCGAATTGTATTGATGGGTATCGTTATTGGTTATATAACAAGAATTTTCGGAACTGGGCGGTATGGAACATCTTTTCCTGTGCCAGGAGTAATACTTGTATTTTTGGTTATTATCTATCATATCCTAACCCAGCGTACCAAATTTGGTCGGGCTATCTATGCTGTTGGAGGCAATAAAAGTGCAGCGGCTCTGTCAGGTGTAAATGTTCAAAGGACATATTTTTTGACTATGTTAAACATGTCACTTCTATCGGCTTTGGCTGGAATCATGTTTGTTGGTAGATCGACTGCGGCTGGTCCATCAGATGGAACAGGATGGGAATTGGATGCTATTGCGTCAGTATTTATTGGTGGTGCTGCTGTTTCTGGTGGTGTTGGTACTGTTGTCAATACCATGATTGGTGGACTTGTGATGTTTGTTTTAAACTCTGGTTTGATGCTTATGGGTGTTGGTGCTGACCGTACTCAAGTTATAAAAGGGTTTGTATTACTTGCAGCAGTTGCTTTTGATGTTTATAACAAACGTGAGGGTAGAAAAGCATAAACGATTTATATAATGAATGAAATTTGGTCAAAAGTATTTTGCTTATGGCTATATTAAAATAATTAGTCGAAGGACTTAAAACAGGAGGAATAAATGAAAAAAATTATAACATTATTACTCGTACTAACACTTGTAATGGCTTTGGCATTGACAGGTTGCGCAACTACACAAGCAAGAGAACCAGAAGCTAGAGAGCCTGAACCTAAAGAAGTTGAAGCTGATGAACCTGCTGAAGCTGAAGAAGTAGTTGAAGGTGACGGATTTGCGGCTGATGCTGTTATCGGTGTTGCACTTCCTTGGCTTGGAACTCAAAACTGGGCAGAAGCTAATGATATGTTCAAAACTCAATTAGAGGCTGCTGGGTTTGAAGTAATCGTTCAACATGCAGATAATAAAGTTCCAACGCAACAACAACAAATCGAATCGATGGTTCAAAATGGTGCTGAAGTAATCGTTGTTGGTCCTGTTGATGGTTCACAACTTGGTGCAGTTTTAGAAGAAGCGGCTGCACAAGGAATCAAAATTATCGGTTATGACCGTCTTATAGAGAACACAACTGCGGTTGATGGCGTAGTTCAGTTCGATAGTATCAAAACTGGTGTACAACAAGGTGAAGCTTTACTTGCTGGATTAGCTACTACTAAAGGTGAAGGACCTTATAACATCGAGTGCTTCGGTGGCGGACCTGCTGACCCTAATGCTCCTAACTTCTTTGCTGGTGCTATGACTGTGCTTCAACCTAAGATTGATGATGGTACACTGGTTGTTGTATCGGGTCAAACAGACTTTACACAATGTGCAACATTGGGCTGGGACAACGCTAAAGCTCAAAGTCGTATGGATTCACTTCTTTCTGGTTTCTACTCTGATATGGATATTGATGGTGTTCTTTGTCCTAATGATGGAATTGCACGTGCGGTTATTACTGCATCTGAAAATGCTGGTCAAGAGCTACCTATTACTTCGGGTCTTGATGCTGAGAATGAGACAGTTACATGGATTTGGGAAGGAAGACAATATTCAACTATTGCTAAGCCGACAGATACACTTGTAAGTACAACTGTTGAAATTGTTAAATCTCTTCAAGCAGGAAACGGTATGCCAGCAGAAGATGCAAAAGTGAATAATGGTAAGACAGATGTTAGAATCTATGCGCTTCCACCACTAGTTGTTACTAAAGATAATATTAAAGAAGCATTTGCAAATGACTCAGGTAGAATGGAATTGCTAAAATAGTATACGTTATAAATTATTTACTGTTGATTAGACGGTAGAACGAGTTTAGATTTCTTTCAAAAGTGTCAATCGCATGATTGGCACTTTTGTTATAAGAGGTATGATCTATTAGTGAGAAATGAGAACTTGCTGAAGGTGTGAAATGACAAATGTCATATAGTTTTATTACAGATGTCATTTGATTAAGTAAGAATAATCGGATATTATATTGATAGTATATATAAGTGAAGAGGGGAAATAAGATGTCTGACAAAACTCGAATTTCAAATTTACGCAAAATGAATTATACAGTTAATGTAGTTATTATTCTTTTTTTCTCATTTATAATATCCTCAACAACGACAAAGATATGCGATAGTTATTTAGCAAGAGAATTTCTCGAGAGGGCACAGTTTTTGCCGATTATTCCACAAAATATCGCAGTGCGTGCTATGGTTTATATGATTGCACTTGGCGGATCGAATATATTAAAAAGTTATTTGCTCAAAAAAGATTTGTTTGGAGTTAGACTTCTTCTGTTAGTGGATTTTGCTTTGTGCTTTATGATTGTATATTATATGAATTTTAGTCATCGAGGAATATTTCTCCTTTTGATGATGAATATAATTACTTATGCAAAAGAGCCTCATTCGCGAATATGGATGCTTTCCTTTGCTTTAATTTCATATATATTAGTAGATTATGATATTTGGTCCAACCAGTTTGTTATGCTGTCGCTTAATGAATATGTGGATTACAATTCAAGTGAAACAAAACTTTTTATGCTTGCGGGAAAGAACGTTTTAACTTCAATTAATCAAATAGGATTTATTGCTTTTTTCTATGTCTTGCTTCAGAGCAAAATCAATGAGAATACAGCTATTAATTCTTTGAATATAAAATTGACAGAAACTGCATCAGAGCTCAAGATGGCTAATATAAGGCTTGAAGATTATGCCGAGACCATGGAAGAAAACGCTAAAACGAAAGAACGAAATAGACTTGCTAGAGAAATACATGATATTTTAGGTCATTCATTGACTAGTATTACAATCGGTTTGGAAGCTTGTACATCTATTATCGGCTTTGAGCCAGAAGTTGCTAAAAAGCAATTGGGTAAAATACTGGAACTCTCTAGAAAAGGTTTGGATGATGTTAGGCGCTCTGTAAGAGAATTAAAGGTGGATGCAATTTCAAAGTATGAGCTTATACCCTCAATTACTGATATGGTGAATGATATAAATGATTGCACGCCAGTAAAGATTGATATGCAGATTAATGGGCAGGTGCTAAAGCTTAAAGAAGATGAGCATCAGACAGTGTACCGTGTAGTTCAAGAGTCCATCACGAATGCAATTAGACATGGTAAGGCAGATAAGATTGATTTATATATTGACTTTTATAAGGATACGATGAAGGTAATGGTTAAGGATAATGGAAAAGGTTGTATAGATATTGAAGAAGGTTTTGGATTAATACACATTAGAGAGCGAGTTGCAATGTTGAATGGAACAATGAAATATGCATCAAATACTGGAGAAGGTTTTGCAATAATTGTTGAAATCCCTATAAGATGTGGGGATGAGTATGATTAACGTATAGATAGCTGGTAATCGAGTATAAAATCAAGCAACTTCTAGTATTAAGGAGAAATCATGAAAAAAAGTATGATAGCCATAATTACGATAGCATTGATTGTTTTAAGCATATTTTTTGTTCAAGGATTTAAAAATGATAAGCAAAAGGTCATTAAAATAGGTATCTATTCAGGAAACGAGTGGGGAGTTCCTCAAATTGATGTATATAGAATCTATGATGAAGCAATCAAACTTTTTGAAGAAGAAAACCCAGGAGTGAAAGTCGAATATAGAAGTGGTACATTGATGGATGATTATTCAGAATGGTTAGCGCAAAAAATTCTGAATGGCGATGAACCAGATGTGTTTATTGTACTGGAGGAAGACTTCAATACATTATCATCTATTGGCATGCTAGAACCTTTGGATAAATATATGGGAGATGATCCTGCTTTTGATTCTGATGCGTTTTATAAAAAGGCAATTGGAGCAGGCATTTATGAAGAAAATCAATATGGTATGCCTTTTCAAATTGTGCCTACATTTATGATTGTGAATGAAACATTGCTCAAGGAAAATGGGTTGAGTGTTTCTGATAAGAATTGGACACTTGATACATTCCTTGAATTATGTGAGAAATTGACTATTGATACGAATCGTGATGGGATTATAGATCAGTTTGGCTCTACTGGATATGGATGGGATAATACATACTACGCGGCTAATGGAACTTTTGTTGATGGTGTACGGGCAATAAATGTGTATGATGAGGAGAAACTTAAAAAAGCTATTGAGTTTTCAAAGGTTTTATATACATTAAACAATGGTCAGACAGTGCCTCCTTATGCATTTGGTCAAGGACTAGTTGGATTTAAAACTTTTTCACTAGCTGAATTTAGAGCGTATAAACCCTATCCATATAAGGTGAAAAAGTATTCGAACTTTATATGGGAACCGATATCCTTCCCTGGAGTGGATCATGATAACAGTATCGGAAAACTTTATACAGTACAATGGGGAATGAGTAGTAGATCAAAGAATAAGGATCTTGCTTGGGAGTTTATTGAGTTTATGAGTAACGATGATAAAGTGCAGCATATGGTGTGGGATTATACTTATGCGCTACCTACCAAAGTTTGCGTAACTAATCAGGCATTCTCACAGGATGAAGTGCTTAGTGAAGTGTTGGATCCTGATTTTTTGGAGCTGGTTATCGATCAATCGGTTGTTGAACCGACTTTTAAAAAGCATAAGAAGCTTATAGAAGCTATGGATATAAGGATTAAGGTAAGCATTATGGAAGGTAAATCTATTCAAGAGATTATTCAACGTGTTAGACAAGAGGCGGATAGTATATTGCAAAGTATTAATTGATAATGACTTTGTTTGTTAATAGATCAACTTGGAGGGTAGAAATGAAAAAAGTACTCGGTATACTACTTGTGCTTGCAATGATTTTAGGTTTGTTTTCTGGATGCATAAATTGGGGAAAGAAGCATAATTTATCTCAAGATAAAGAAACTTATAAGTTTGGAGCGACTTATATGACGCTTAACAATCCTTTCTTTGTTTTGCTTAATAGTGGTATTAAGAATGTAGTAGAAGCTAATGGCGATATGCTTATTGCACTTGATCCTGCACTTGATTCTAGCAAACAGATAAATCAAATAGAGGATCTTATTGCGCAAGGTGTTGATGCGATTTTTGTAAACCCTGTAGACTGGAAAGACATCGCCCCTGCGCTTGAATCAGCTAAAAATGCAGGAATTCCAATAATAAATGTAGATGCTCCTGTATATGATACAGAATTAGTGGATTCAATAATCTCATCAGATAACTATAGTGCTGGTATATTATGCGCTAATGATATGATAAGTAAACTAGACAGTGCTGAAATTGTGATTTTAGAGCATCCGACGGCTAAGTCGTCTATTGATAGAACTAGAGGGTTTATTGATACTATTGCAGGCATGGACAATTATGAAATAGTATCACAACAATCTTCTGAGGGGCAATTGGAACAAGCGATGTCTGTTATGGAAAGTATTATTGCACAAAATCATGAAATTGATGTTGTTATGGCATTAAATGATCCCACAGCGATGGGTGCACTAGCAGCACTTCAAGCTGCTGATAGTGAAGAAGGAGTTCTTATTTATGGTGTAGATGGTGCTCCAGAAGCTAAACAAATGATAAAAGATGGAAAAATGACTGCGTCGGCAGCACAATCTCCAATGACTATTGGAGCGACAGCGGCAGAGGTTGCTTATGATATTTTGGCAGGCAAGGAAGTAGAAAAAGAAATATTTGTTGATATTATACTTATCGATATAAATAATGTTGATGAATATGGAACGACTGATTGGCAATAATTTTTAATATTATAATTAGAATAATGCTGATGGAGCAAAAAAAAGATTGAAAATGATGTAATAGAAAATACAGGAGAGAAATTATGAAAAGAAGTGAAGTTAATAAGGCTATTAGATGGGCGAAAGAATTATTGATTAAAGAGAATATAACGTTACCTAAATTCGCATATTGGAGTGTACAAGATTGGATTGATAATGAAAAAGACCTTGATATGATAAGGAAAACAACATTGGGGTGGGATGTCACTGATTATGGTCTTGATACTTATAGTAAAGTTGGTGGAGTATTGTTTACTGTAAGAAATGGGGATCAGAAAGATAGTTGCATTGGTGTTCCATATGCAGAAAAATATATACTTTTGGAAGATGGGCAAGCTTTACCGACTCATTTTCACTTTAGTAAAACAGAAGATATTATAAACCGTGCAGGTGGAGTTTTAGCACTTAAACTCAATAATGCGAATGAAGATGAAAGCATTGATACTGTAAACGATGTTGTTGTTTATATGGATGGAATAAAGCATGTTGTTAAAGCTGGTCAGATTGTTACTGTTCCCGTTGGTTCTAGTATCACGCTTACGCCGTATATGTATCACAGTTTTTGGGCACTTGAAGGCGGAGGCGATTTAGTTGTTGGAGAGGTTTCTGCTGTTAATGATGATAATATTGATAACAGATTCAATCCTGTTATGCCTAGATTTGGCGAGATAGAAGAAGATGAAGCGGCGGATTTGCCACTTTGCAATGAATATGAAAAACTGTTTAAGTAGAGGTTTAATATAGTATGGCGAAATTTTTTAGTATTGGCGAAGCACTGATAGATATGATACCAAGTGAAACTGGTGTAGATTTAAAAGCTGTATCAGCTTTCAAGAGAACTGCTGGAGGTGCACCTGCAAATGTTTGTGCTTGTGTAGCTCGGCAGGGTGTGGATGCTAGTTTTATTGGTAAGCTTGGAGATGATGCATTTGGTGATTATCTTGTAGAAACCATAGAATCAGCAGGAGTTGATGTTGACAAGATTTTCAGAACTAATGAAGCGAACACGACGCTTGCCTTTGTGTCATTAAAGGCTGATGGAGAACGAGATTTTTCTTTTTATCGAAAACCAGGTGCGGATATGCTGCTTTGTGAGTCGGAGGTTAATGTTGATTGGTTTTCTAAGAGTGATTTTTTGCACTTTTGTAGTGTGGATTTGATTGAAGCTCCAGTAAAATATGCGCATAAAAAGGCTATTGAAGGCATTAAATTAAAAGGTGGAAATGTTGTTTTTGATCCAAATCTACGATTTCCACTTTGGGATGATAAAGAGGAGCTTAAAGCAACAGTTTTAGAGTTTGCTAATTACGCTGATATTATTAAAATAAGTGATAATGAACTTGAGTTTATTTGTGGAACAGAAAATGTTATAGATGCAGCTAAGTTGATGTTTGAAAAAGGTGTTAAGCTGTTTATTTATACGATGGGTAGTGAAGGCTCAAGAGTTATCACAAAAGATATTGATGTATTTGTTCCTGCTTTCAAAGTAAAAGCTATTGATACTACTGGCTCTGGTGATGCGTTTATTGGGGCATTTATATCGCAAATAATAAACAAAAAAGTGAAAGTATCTGATTTTTCAAAGGAAATGGCTAAAGAAATCCTAGAATATGCAAATGCGTGTGGAGCAATTATTGCTGCAAAACATGGAGCAATATCTTTAATGCCAAACTTTAAAGAAGTCAGTGAGTTTTTGAAAAAGCATTGATTACCCTTGAAAAATAAAAAATACTGATTAATATCATTGAAGTGTGAGCACGATTATCTTAATTACTATTGCTTAAAGTTATAAGATGGTTTTTTGACTTGGACTTTGATTTTGTTGTGCAAAAAAATAATACTGATAATTATGTGCTAGGCTGAAAACTGGCACAAAAGGAAGGATCAGAAAATGAAAAATACAAAACTGTCAACAAAGCTATATTTTAATTTCATGCTTATTTTAGCATTATTTTCGTTGGTAATAGTAATTCTAATATTCTCAATTAATACTATATCAGCAGGAAAACAGCGATTAAATGATGCAAACAATATTAAAGAATGTACGTAGACAACTCTTCGTTGGATTTTAGATTATTATGATTCTAATTCAATTGAATCATCCGATAAAGTAGCACAAAGCTATAAGCAGACAAGATTGGAAATAGAAAATGCGCTTAGCTCATATAAGAATAAATCCAAACAGGGTTCCTTAAAGGTTATGATGTCTAATCTTGATTCATACTATGAAAATTTTTTAATATACAAAAGTTATGTTGAGAAAAATGACTCTTATTATAAAAATATGGAAGACAGCAGTATCAAGGTTAAAAAGCAAATAAATGATATTTTATTTAAGCAGCAGACCAGTTACTATCAATACCTTACAGATACTAGGTTGCAGTGTTACATGGGAGATGTTGATTTGCTCGAATTAATAGAGCAAGTCGAAAGTAAATATAGCGAAGTTTTAATATCCAATAGAGCTGTTACCAATTATTTAGATGTAATCAATTATGAAGTTAAATATTTTCATAAAGAGGATATTGAATATGATGAGAATGTTTATGCAAATCTGGAAAAAATGGAATTCCAATTGGAGCAGCTTAATGATAAGTTTGACAAAGAGGCTGATAGAGCAAATATAGAGAGGATAAGAAATGATGTACAAGATTTTTTACATTACTATGAATTATATAAAGAACTCTTGCAAGCTCAGCAAAATCAGAAAACAGTATTAACAAAAGCATCAACTGAAATTATAATTGCAACTGAAAATTTAGCACTAGCAGAAGAGGGGAAAATGAACAGTAGTATGAATGGTGCAAGAAATTCTGGGGTTGTATTGGGCTTTATCAGTACAATTTTTGGCATGGTCTTGGCATTTATACTTTCTCGTAATTTGGTAAGACAAATCACTAAAAACGTTGGAATACTGTCAAATTCTGCGCATCAAGTATCAAGTGCATCTAATAAACTAGTTGGTGTAGGAAAACAGCTTTTGGATGGTTCAAGCGAACAAGCTTCATCGATTGAAGAAACTTCGGCAACGATGGAAGAAACATCGTCTATGGCTAATTATGATGTTGAAAACACAAAATTTGTGAATGGGTTATCAAAAGAGGCGAATGATGCTGCAATTGATGGTGCTGAAAAGATGAAAAGCATGGCAAAGTCCATGGAAGAACTCCACAACTCAAGTGCTGAGATTTTAAAGATAATTAAGGTTATCGATGATATAGCTTTTCAGACTAATATGTTAGCACTAAATGCTGCAGTTGAAGCGGCAAGAGCTGGGGATGCTGGTTTGGGATTTGCAGTTGTAGCTGGGGAGGTTAGAAATCTTGCGCAAAAAAGCGCTCAAGCAGCAAAGGATACATCTAAAATTATAGATGAAAACATTGAGTATTCTAAGCAGGGTGCTTTTATCAGTGATGAGATTGCTTTAGCATTGGAAGAAATCACGTTCAAGACCGAAAGTGTTAATCAGATTATTGATGATATTGCAAAAGCAAGCGAAGAGCAGGCGAGTGGTGCGGCACAAGTTAATGATGCGATAGCACATATTGAAAAGGTAGTACAAGTAAATGTAGCAACTGCGGATGAAAGTGCTGTATCAGCAAAAGAATTGCAAAATCTATCACGAACCTTATCAAGTGTTGTAAATGATTTTGAATTACTTATTAATGGTGCTGAAAAAAGTGATAAGAATAATAGTGAAAACAAAAACATTAGTAAATTACTGATAAAGGAAAAGATAAAAAAATATCTAGGAAAATTGAAATTAAAAAAGAAATTGAAATAGTTGATTGTTGTTTACTGATACTAAAAACCTGCGAACACAGGATAATATGAATAACACAGCAAATAATGTGTATAAAATACCGTATAAACTTAACAAATGATACTGAGTGGAAGTAGCTAGACTTGTAACAAGTATTTTGCAGGTTGAAAATTAAATGAAGATGATAAAAGCTAGTGATAATTATGTCGCTAGCTTTTTATACTAAAAGGATATCAAAGTGTTTGACGTAGAAATATGGAAAGATACTAAATGAAATTAAATAAAAATTAATACAAGAAAAATATTGG
>JMSV01000010.1_pt1 | contig 80341 bp, 58 predicted proteins | sample 179021 | NCBI WGS metagenome assembly JMSV01 (sample SAMN02769581, study PRJNA246767) | bioreactor metagenome | isolation source: Culture-2 Bioreactor Bmz derived from microbial biomass from the upper 2 cm... | place: Germany: Bremen | collected day 87 after inoculation | reverse complement strand
AAAGCAAGGTTTTCAGATTGAACAAGTTATTCCTGATGAGGCTTGGCAAGCGTATTATTATTTGAAGGATATGGGGTTTACTAAGTATGTAATATAGCAAGATATTGAATATTAGATTAGGTGCTGAATGAACTTTTTTATAACTTTGCTTTGCTGGTGTACATTGTACTGGTGAGTAGACCCTGATACACAAAGGACAGGTCGAAGCAATTTGATGTGTTCATTCTGAGATGCGATCTATAAATGAGATTATGAGTAAAGCAGCTTAAATAATGGGGTGAATCATAGTATAGTTTTAATCATCAATATTTTTTGCACCAGAACCTTACTTGGGATGATGCATAATTGGATATGACGATTTGTGAAAACCTCCAAAATGGCGCGAAATAAAAACACCATTATGGAGGTTTTTGTTATGAAAAGATAAATGACAGAAGGGGGAAAGAAGAATAAACTAGTGAGCGAATTGGTGCAAGTGTTATATGTAAAAAAGCGGAGAATATAATATAGTATATTGTGTATAAATATGCAATATTATAATAAATAATGCAGGCACAATTGTAAGCACATATTGTTTTTTTGGGGGGTGTAGTATAACATAGCACATGTATATATTCTGTGATGTTCAAAAACATACTAAACTAATATATCTTAGTTAGAAAGATAGAATGTAATATGCACTAGGAATATAATGCTCTTGTCAATATGATATTTAGTATCCTTAATATAAGGTTATAAAAGAGATTATTTCCTCTGATAAATATTCTCTATCAGAAATTACTAGAATTATGATAGAGCTAATACTAGAAAAACAATTAGTGTGCGATAAAGGAAAAGATGCAAACTGAAATATTATTAAGTAGTTTATTTAAATAGATGATTCGTTATTGAAAGAATAAGATGTTGGATTAAGTATGAATAGATAGTTAATCTCAAAAGTGGAATATCGTAATAATAGGGAGGTTTCATGGATTTTTTATATGGTTTAGGCAGGATGATGCAAGATACAGCGTTGACTACGGCAGTCTTCAAAATACCAGTTTTTATTATAGCAGTAATAGGTATGTTGAATGTGTTTTTTGGTTATAGAGTACTAAGAATATCAGTAGGACTTAATTGTTTTTTTGCAGCAATTTTTCTTTTTGTTTTTATAATTGCTGTTGTGCTTGAAATAGAAAGCAGTGCTGTTTTATGGCTGGTAATTATAGTATTTGCTATATTGGCATTTATGCTGGGGTATATGTATCATAGAGGAATTTTTGTTATATTAGCTGTAATAAATACTTTTTTAACTATACTAATGTTATCTATGGGGGCTTCATATTTATCCAGTAATGAAATAACTGCATCTGGTGTAATTGTAGGTATAATTTTAGGAATATTGTTAGCAACGGTGGTAGGAATACTTGTAAAAAAATTCTATCATCACGTTGTAATTATCAGTTCTGGTCTGATGGGTGCGAGTATTTTAACAAAGTTTAGTATATACTTATTTGCATACAAAGGGTTGTATGATTTTATAGGATCAGTAGTAGCAAAATATGCTAGCAATCTTATGGGTATGTTCATGCAATCGGGCAGTAGTAGTGATGATGGTAAAGGATGGATAGTTATAGCAATTATTATTGCTGTGATTGGTATATATTTTCAATATAAGACATACAACAGGAAAATATCGAGTTTCTTTAGTCAGCTTGGGACTGGTAGAAGTACAAGTCGCTATGCACCTCGTGATGATCAAGGGCAAAGTGGCGAAGGACAAGCTGGTACAACAAGACGAGCTCAAAATTCACGCAGAGCAGATGTTCAAAGACGTGTAATTAGTAATGTTAAAAATAGTGATAATGATGTGGTCAAATCTGCGGTTGGATTTTTTGATGATATACAAATTCAGCAAATAAAGAACTTTAACATATATATAATAGTTCCTATTGTTTTATTGATATTATACTTGTTTGGATATATTGAAACAGTTCATATTGTCTTGACAGTGCTATTGATTATAATATGCGTTGCTATGTTGTTGATATATAATAGAATTATTAGTAACTCATTGGTGTTTTCAATACCAGCAACAATATTGGTGTTATTACTAGCTATAATGACAATAGTAGAATTGGTGACAGAAGGTTCAATTTATCTGTTATTGATGTATGTTTCTTCAGAGATATTTATTGTATCAGCTTGGTCAAGTTTTGTAGGAAAGAAAATAAAAGAAGAATACTATCTATGGTCTGGTGGTCTTGCATTGCTGTGCTTTTTACTTTTTGCATTAAAAGGTGAGTTTCAATTCTATTTGATTTCTATTTCAATTCTATCAATTCCATTTTGTTTAAAAACGATTATGCAGTATATGGTAGAAAAATTGACTACAAAAGATGTAATATAATTTATACTAAAGAAAGAACAGTCTGATATTTTTAGAGGGCTGTTCTTTATTATTTGTCTTAAAATTTGGGTGGGTTAAAAAATGAATAAAAGATATTTACTTATAATAGTGTTAATAATAATCATAAGCCTTATGGTTAGCTGTGGTTTAACTAGAGAAGAATCAGCATCGTTAAAACGTGTAAATGAATATATGGATGCTAGCGAAACGAACGATCAAAAAGCGATGTATAAATGCTATCCGCCATCAATCACAAAGGCTGGAGAGAGCCTTGCTAATGCATTTGGTAGTTTGTTTGGAATTGAGGATGGTTATGATCTGGGGATGGACTTTAGCTCTAACATAGCAGGATCATTAATGGAGCAAGCGGACATAAAAGTAAAATATAATTATATAAAGGTATTAGAATCTGAATTTGAAGACGATTATGGATATATTGAAGTCTTGTATGAAATGATAATTAAGCAAGGTAGAGAAACTGAAAAATCACGGGTTTTAGCATCTGCTAGTATGATAAAAGAAAAAAGGCAATGGTATATCACGCAACCTGTGAGTATAATTGACTATAATGATTCTGATGCTACTGGACGTAAAGTGAAAATAAATGATTTCATATTTTCGAAAAAAAATAAGGATGTCGATTTAAGCGATGATTCGGCTAATGAAGAAATTGAAGAAACTTTTGGTCTCTTTTTTGAGAGCATTGGTGATGCCTTTGAAATCGAAAATAAACCTAAGGAATCCAATAGTATTCAAAAATTAGATGAGGGTGAGGGATTTGTTGAACAGCTCACAAGATTTATAAATGAGATATTTGGCGAGAAAACGTTAGATGAGTCGATTAATGATTTTGTTGAAGCTAGCATTAGTGAAGAAACGGATGAAGCTAGTGATTATTCTGAAGATATTCCAGAGGCAGAAGAAGTTTTAAATACTAATGATATAGAAAATGATGAATTGGATTTTGAGCAAAATTTAGATCAGGTGGATATTGATGAAGCGGAATCTGAACCTGATATTGACGAAAATAACGAAGATGTTGTTGGAAATTATGAGGAAGAATCTGATCAAGATCGATATTTATTGATGGATACAATAGTAAGTTCAGAGCTTGAAGATTATCCAGCGCTGAATATGCTTGATAACAATCTTAAAACTACATGGTCAGAAGCTGAGAGTGGTTTTGGTATAGGGACTAAATTGAAGTTTTTATTTGAAGATTCGAAATTTGATAGTTTTGCTTTTATTAATGGTTATACTAAATCGGAAGAATTGTATTATAAAAATGGACGTGTTAAGTATCTTGATATTGAAATTGGATTGTCAAATGGTGAAACGATAGAAGAAGAGAAGGTGAGATTTTCTGATGATACCATGGGGTATCAAATATATTCGTTTGATAGTATGGATAGTAATGTTGAATATATTGAACTAACTATAAGAGGGGTTTATCAAGGTAGCAGGTACAGTGATACTTGTATATCGGAAATGGTATTTGGAGATATAAAGCCAGAAGAACTTGAGTATGAGTTGGATGAAACCAAGGAAACTAATGTCGATAATGATTATATGATTCCTGGAAGTGATGAGAGGTATATTTCTGAAAGCGAACTTGAAGTTTTGAGCAAAAGTGAAGTACGGATTGCAAGAAATGAGCTATATGCAAGATATGGATATACGTTTAGCAGAGATGATTTAAAGCTTTATTTCAATTCTAAATCATGGTATGAAGAAAATAGCAGATATAATTACGATTCGCCACCAAAGTTAAATGAAATAGAAGATGTAAACAGACGATTGATAAGTAGGTATGAGGATAAAATGGGCTGGTAATTACAATATATAGTACGTCTTTTATGACCAAAAGCTCCAGGTTCTTCGGTCAAAAAGAGGGTTCGACCTTGCACTAAGTGCTAGGTCATGCACAGTCCTCAAACTTAGTACCCGAATGGGCACGGGCGCTGTTAAGTAAAGCTCTGATGAGGATGCTATGTTTGCAAGGGTTTACCCAAAGGGCGCGATGTTCGCCACTAATCGGATTTAAACCGATTTTAGTTAAATAATGGTAAAACACTAAAAGACAACTCTAGTTTTTGCGAGTTGTTTTTTTGATTTCTAAAACTAAGAAAGGATACAAGAATGAATAAGAAAATGAACTGCAATTATCCTAATATAATGTTTCAACTAACCCTGATAATCAGAATGGGGGTGATAATAATTTCACCTTAGACGAAGAAAGCTTCACCACCCCTCATCAAACAGATTTCCATAGGGTCATGAAAGATACTTCGTTACTCTATGAAGAGATTTGCACATATGACGGATGTTATCAGAGTAAAATCTACTGCATATGCAGTAGATTCCGAAAACAAAATATATGGATGGGATGCAAATGAATATGGTCAGCTTGGTAATGATAATACTACCGATAGAACAGCATCCAAGAAAGAAAGCATAAAGGGTAAGAGTCTTTGTATTTGACACTATTAAATTTATAAGCTATACGAACCAAGTTGAATTCGACGAAGTAATAAAATTGAATACTGGGGAGCTTTATCTGAACAAAGGTAAGGCTGAGAGGAATTTAATTCGACCCAAGAACCTGATTTGGATAATGCCAACGTAGGGATATTGATTGTTTTTTAAGCGATATATACTATATTTTTGGTATGTGTCGCTTTTTGTTTTACAAATTTAAGGAGGTATTATGAAGAATACTCAAAGGATTGCACTTTCTGGTTTGCTGAACCACAGTTATTTAATACGTGAGAGGATTTAGTATATTGAATATTTTGGTTCAAAATATCTATTAATTATGACTAATAAAGATATTAAACAACTTTGGTATAAAGAAATAGTGAATTCTGCTCAGGAGAACACTCAGAATTATTTTCACTTCAGCTAGTAGACTCGTGATTAGTTACTAAAATGCATCTTCAAAATTTATAAACCATCATTTATGAATAATTCTTAATATAATAAAAATCCTAATATAAATATTAGGATTTTTTAATGATCAAATTTGATACAGTATTTATCTAGAATTCATCGCTACTATCTAATGGTATTATATCATCAGGCGACACTATGTGTTTTGAACTATTTGGAACTAGTTTTGGAGTATCTTGTAATACTTGTGCTGATGATTTTTCTTGAGTTGAAGCAACTGCACCGTTATTACCCCTTACTAATTCATTAAGCATATTTACAATTCGGTTGAGTTCAACTGCTTGATTATGCATTCCTTCAGCGGATGCATTGGTTTCCTCTGCAGATGCCGAATTCTCTTGAACAACTTTCTCCATTTGTGCGATTGCTTCAGAAACTTGAGTTACGCCTTTTGCCTGTTCTTGACTCGCAACCGAAACTTCTTCAATTAGCATATTGACTTGTTTGACTTTGTCAACAATCCCATTAAGTGATTGGTTAACATCATTACTGATTTCGACTCCCTGATCAGATAATTCAATATTTCTGTCAATTATTTCTGTCGTATCTTTAGCAGCTTGCGCACTCTTTTGAGCTAGATTTCTAACTTCCTCTGCAACTACTGCAAAGCCTAATCCAGCATCTCCTGCTCTAGCTGCTTCAACAGCTGCATTTAGAGCTAACATATTTGTTTGGAATGCTATTTCATCTATAACCTTAATTATTTTGCCAATTTCACCACTGGACTTCTTCAGCTCATCCATAGATTTTGTCATGCTGCTCATTTTTTCAGTTCCATTTTCTGCTTCGTCAAGAGCCTCACGAGAAAGGTTGTTCGCTTGTAAAGAGTTATCTGCATTTTGTTGCACCATTGATGAAGTCTCGTCCATTGTAGCCGAAGTTTCCTCTATTGATGCGGCTTGTTCTACAGAGCCTTCCGATAACTGTTGGCTAGAATCATTTAATTGTGTAGAAGATCCTGTAATCTGTAAGGAAGCAACTTCTATTTGACCAATAGCAGTATTCATTGGTTTAGAAATATATATTGTTGTTACTAGAATTAGTATTCCAATTATTAATAAAACAAATATTACTGCCCAAATAATTCCGTTTGTAATTCCTCTAGAAGTAGCAGCACTTAACTCTTTCTCAGGAACAGAAACAAAAACACTCCAATTATCACCTGAGTATCCGATTTGCTCGGATGCAAATACTACTTGTGAAGTAATTCCATTTACTACAGATTTATTTTCAGTCACAAATACGGAAGCGTTAGAAATTGAATCCTTTATAGAAGCTTCTAGACTAGAATCAAAATATTGTGTGACATCATTTAGCAATATTTCTGGATTAGGATGGGCAACTAATGTTGCATCACTGCTTAATATTCCAATATATCCATTATCAAATAATTTGGTTTCATCAACAATATTCTGCAATGAATCAGCCAATACATCAACACCAACTATACCTAAAAATTTTCCATCACTCATAATTGGCTGTACCATTGATATCAAATATACTTCTTTCCCACCTGCGGTATATGAGTATGGGTTGGTTATGATTTCATGTCCTAGATTTTTAGGGTTTTGATAATATTCCAAAGTATCATAATCTGCTAAAGGTTCTGATAATGTTGAATCCCCATCCCTAAAGATATATGGAATAAATCGTCCTGTGGAATCATGATTTTTAGAATTAGCATAGCTTGCATCGCTATTATCAAAAGCATTTGGTTCCCAGCCAGTATAAACTCCAAAATATTTATCATTATCACTTAACCATTTATCGAGTATATGCATTACTGCATCTCTATCTAGCGAATTCTCTTTAGCAGCCTCTGCTAAGACATCAGCAATAGCACGAGCTTCATCCATTGGTACCTCTAGCTCTGCTTTTACTTTATAGATATTATGATAGGCAAGCGCCTCGATATAATGTGCCTCTAATTCCTTGCTTGTATTATTAAATTGGATCATTATAACTGTTGTAAGTACTGCAAATCCAAGCAACACAAGAATTAGTGTTGGTACTAATATTTTCATTTTTATGCTTAATTTTTTCATTTTAAATCTCTCCCCTTGATATTAAAATTAAATTTAAGTATATTAGTTAACATCTTTCAATTTTTCAATCTCTTCATATAATAGAATTTTATTTACATCTAGTATCATTATAACCTTATCCTTAACCTTACCCATACCTGTTAAGAATGCTTGGTTTATGTCAGTTCCATACTGTGGTGGTGGCTCAATATCGCTTTTTTCGATATCCAAAACCTCATTTACAGCATCAACAACTAGTCCGCTTATTCTTGTTGCATTTTCTGTTTCTAATTCTATAACGATTATTGATGTTCGCTCGTCATAGTCTCTTTCGTCCAGATCAAACTTTAGTCTTAAATCTATAACTGGTATAATCTTGCCTCTTAGGTTAATTACACCTTTAACAAAGTTTGGTTGCCTTGGTACTTCCGTGATTTTCATCATGCCAATGATTTCTTTAACTTTAAGTATGGGCATTGCATAGCCTTCTGTAGCTAAATCAAATGTCAAATACTTATTTTCTTGTGCTGCCAATTTCATCACCCCTCTTTTTAATATTAAAGCTATTAATCCGCACATTACAGTTAGCACTACTAACTATCTTATCGTCATTATATCATGTTTTCTTTAATTTACAAAAATATTTTCTGATATGTGTCCATATGCTAATGTGCGGTGAGCTTAAAAAAATAAATTAGTAAAATTGCAACTGTTAAGCTTAATTGGAGGATGTATTGCGCACGAAAGTCTTAATATATAAAGAATTAACGAGCATTAGAAAGTGCTTGATATGGATATCCTCAAAAGATTTTAAAAGGTGCGGCAATTTGAAGAAGCGTCTTTAAATGTGATATTTAACGAAAGTGTAAGATTAAAAAATATTCCTTTGGTGCGTGATCATACCCCGTAGAATACAACAAAATTGAAAATAAAGCGCTTATATTACATATTATGCTATGAAGAATTTACTCGCCATAGTATAATATATTTAACATGTTAAATAGCAAAAAATGTGGAGGGGAGACATGCCAGATAGAAAGCAAAGGATATCTGCAAGATGGGTTAAAATTAATGTATTTTTCGTGGCACTCATTGTTGTAATGTTATTATTTGTAACGTTAAGGGAACTTCACATATTTTCCACATCCATTTTATATTATGAGAATGCGCTTTTAGAGTACAAAACTAATGAAGTCACAAAAGAAGTTCATAACCGCGTTGATGAACTTAATTCAATTATGGATAAATCTGAAGAAAACTATCACCTGGAGTTAGAAACCATAATTAACGATATTGACCACTTTGCAACCCAAAATACAAACATACTAGATGATAATGCAACTTTAGATGAAAAACGAGAAGTTTACATCGATACTATTAATAATTATGATTTATTTGATAAGCAGCATATGTTTTTTGCAATAGACCTACAAGGATTAGCTTGGCTATCGGCTTTAGATAAAAGTGATGAAGGTACAGATATAAGGCATCTACAAGATGCACTAACTGGAGATTTTTATATTGTAGATATGATTAATAAAATAAAAAGCTCAGATGATGGTTCTGCCTTTCATACATATCATTATCCCAAAGAACTCGGTGGTGAACCAAAGAAAAAAACCTCTTACATAAAATATAATGATGAAGTAGAGTTGTTTATAGGAACAGGAGTTTACTATGAAGATTATCTAGTTTCAGTTCAACAAGAATTCTTTAATAGGTTGAAAAATTATTATGAAAACTCTGAAAAATTTATCTACTTATATGGATATGATGCTAGTCCATATGTCCATAAAGATCCAAACCTTACAAAGCAGCAAGTTTTAAGTGTGTTAGATGAAGATGGAGAGCCACTGCATTATACATTTCTTGAGGAATTTAAAAAAAATCATTGTTATCAATTTGATTACTCCTATGCGGGCGTAAATAAAACTGGGGTTGTCCATAATATACCTGAATGGGAAATGTATATAGGACAATCATTTGAGATGAATGAAATTGAAACACTAATGAATGAATATATACGTCGTCATATTCCAACTTTTATTCTTTCTCTGTTTTTGCTTTCCGTTATAAGTGTTTCTTTTACATTCTACATTAGACAATTGATGAGAAAAAACTTTGGTGAAGTACAAGATGAATTTGAAGAGCAAAGTAATCTTGTAAAAAAACTCTCTCTAACAGATAGTTTAACAGGTTTGCACAATAGGAAATTTTTCTCATATGCATATGATGAATATGTTAAAACGCATCCAAATTACTCGTTTATCATGGGCGATGCTAATGGGTTGAAATTAACAAACGATGCATTTGGTCATATAGAAGGAGACAAATTATTAGTAATTATATCCCGTTTGCTAGAAGAGGTGTTTGAAGGGGATAATATATTTAGGTGGGGTGGCGATGAATTTTTAATTCATTCAAGATTAGTAGATTCTGACCAAATACATAGGAAAATTGATTTATTTAATGAGTTATCAAAAACAAAATCCACTTTAAGCGTTCGAGTTTCCGTATCATTTGGTTATGCAATTGGAAACAAAGATGATGATATATACCAATTGATGAAAATAGCGGAGGATATGATGTATGAGGTTAAAACAAATGAATCATCTTCTCAAAAGCGTGTAATCATTGATACTATCCTAAATACTTTGTATAATAGTTTTGATTTTGAAAAAGGTCATTCAGAAAATGTTAAGAATAATGCTCTTCTGATTGGTAAAGCAATGGGATTTGGTGTAGAAGACTTAGAGCGTTTAAGATTAGGTGCATTATTGCACGATATTGGTAAAATAACAATTCCAGATAATATTATTACATCTACAAATAAGTTGTCAGAAGGTGAATATAACGAAATTAAAAAACATTCAGAAAAAGGTTACCGTATATTACAAGCTTTTCCACAGTTAAGTCAGTATGCTCAAATCGTCTATCATCATCACGAGAAATATGATGGAACAGGATATCCGCTTGGATTAAAGGCAGAGCAAATACCTTTATTATCAAGAATTATTGCAGTGGCAGATGCTTATGACGCTATGGTTGAGCAAAGAGTGTACAGACAACCTTTTACTCAAGATCAAGCTATTGAAGAATTAATAAGATGTAAAGGAACTCAGTTTGATCCTAAAATAGTGGATGTGTTTGTTAAGATACTACAAAAAAAGGTTGTGTAAAATATGCTAAAATCGCATATAAAATCTAGTTATTAAAGTCAAGGAAACATTGGTGTGAAATTTAGGGTTTTGGTGTAAAGATTTCAACTTAAATAGAATTCATAAGCTTCAGATGATATAACTTATAAAAATATCATCTGGAGCTATTATGATTTTACAGTTGTGGATTGTCAACGCTATTTGAACACGTTTAATATCCTCGCTACGTTGGGGCACATCGTACTGGTGAGTACGAGTGACCTTTAGGTTAGGCTCTGTTTTATACAATGGTCTCAATAATTTATATATAATAAAAACGCTTGATATGATTTCACCAAGCGTTTTTTTAATAAATATTTACATTTTTATTGATCATTCTGGTAATTATGCAGGGACACCGACATATTCATCGTTACCAAAGCCAAGAATACACATAAAGATTAATCCTAGAAAGATAAGTCCAGCAGCAAAACCGCCGCCTTTTCCAAATGCTTTTGCCAATTTAATGAAAGTAATAATGCAAATAACCAAATTGACTAAAGGAATAAGCATCAGTAAGAACTTCCAACCACTACCCCAAGTGATTTTAAACAATGTGTACGCATTATATAATGGTACGATTGCTGCCCATCCTGGCTCGCCAGCTTTTTCAAAAATCTTCCATAGTGCAACAATCATTAAGACAGAAAAAGCGAGCCCAAGAATTGTTGTAAACGCACTTGCCTCATAATAGTATCCATAAGAACTATCCATAATAATACCTCCAATATTTTATAATTGATTATATCATACTTTAGTGCTAAGTAGAATAAATTATTGACATATATAGTTAAATTGGTAAAAGCATGTTTGATAATTATCGTGCCTACTAAGTGAACTTATAAGCATTAGTAGGCGTAAATAAGAATAGTATAAACATTTTTAATTATATATTGTTTTATTTACACCAAAGGTGAGTTTATAAGAGAATTTTTTATAATCTTTTTTTACTTGTCGTGGAATTGACAATTTGTAGTGAATGGAGTTTGGCAACAACCTATAAATGATTCTCAAGTCCAAGTTTTTTCATGATTTCAATATAAGCTTTATGTGCTTTTTTCATCTTCTCTTCAGTGAATCGGTAGCTAGGTCCAGTAAGAGCAACACAGCCAATAATCTGTCCGTCTGTTTTATATGGAACAGCAAAGCAATTTAGACCTTCGTCTACGTCTTCTAGATCGGTTGCGTATATCATTTCCTTATCAGAATTGAAAAGCTTTGCTACTGCAGAATTGTCAGGTAAACTGATATATTTATTTTCTTCTGGAACAACTTTTAGAGGATGGGACGATACGACACAATCAAGGTAGTAGAACCTGTTTTTATCAACTTGGATTTCAAAATATGCAGTTTCGTCGATTTCTTTTACGATTTCATTAAGTAAGGTGTTTATCTTCGAGTTAATGTTGGAATCGTTAAGATAAGAAAGCCCAAATTTGAGTGTATTAAGCCCAAGACTATACGTGATTCCGTCAACACTTTTCGTGATTTGCCCTGTATGTTCTAAAGTTTGTAAAATTCCGAATGCAGTAGAAGTTTTAAGACAGGTATATCCGCAGATTTCATTAAGCTTAGCTGATTTGCTTCTGGATATATAATCAAGAATTATGTATGCTCGCTCTACTGATTGGATGTATTTTTTTTCTGCCATAATTTTATTTACTCCTTATTAAAATTCGATTATTCAAATATTAACATAGCTTATGCCTGATTGCAACAAAAATGCGACAGTGATGAAGAATTGGCGATATTATCATGTAAATTTTGATAATATCGTATAAAGTTGTTGACAAAACTCATATACATGCTGTATTGTGGAATAAAGGTAAGAAATAAATACATATATTCGACATTGTCGCAAAGGAGGCGCTATGAAGGAAATTAAAGTTAAAGAGATTGAAAAAGCATCGCTGGAGATTAGAAAGAAGTTACTTAACCTAGTGACTCAGCATGTTATGCATATCGGAGGTGATTTATCTGTAACTGATGTGATGACTGTATTATGGCAATATAAAATTACTTATGATGTCAACAATCCCAAATGGGAGCAGAGGGATAGATTTGTGCTATCAAAAGGTCATGCAGCAGCAGTAACTAGTTATAATCAAGCGGCTATTGGTTGTTATGATCATGAGGATATTAATAGGGAATACGCGAGTGACAACGGAAGATTTGCGATGCACTCATGTAATCTGGTTAATCCGCATGTTGAGGTGTCAACTGGAAGTCTTGGGCATGGATTGCCAGTGGGTGCAGGAATAGCGGCAGGACTTAAACTAAAAGAAAATAAAAGTTCAAGAGTTTATGTTGTGATGGGTGATGCTGAACAATCGGAAGGTTCGATCTGGGAAGCTGTGATGAATGCAAAGCATCAAAAGTTGGGTAACTTAATCGGAATTATTGATGAAAACAAACTTGGGTTTGATGGTACTTTGGAAGAAATATCGGGTTTAACTGATATTGCTAAAAAGTATAGAGCGTTTGGATGGAATACTGTTGAAGTCGATGGACATGATGTGCAAAAGTTGATTGAAGTGTTTGACAAGCTGCCCGATGCTAGCTCTGATATACCGACAGTTATTATTTGCAAAACAGTAAAAGGAAAAGGTGTTGATTTTATGGAGAACAATGTAAATTGGCATGCAGGAAAATTGAGTGAAGAAAATAGAGATGAAGCGATTAAACAGTTAGAGCAATCATTTGCCATGAAATGGGGTGAACTTGATGGGTAATATAACACAAAGTTTTGGCGATATGGTAGCAGTTCGAGATGTTGCAGGAAAATATATTGCAGAGCTTGGAAAACTTCGTGATGATGTGGTAGTCGTCAATGCTGACCTGATGGGAACAAGCAGGAACAAAGGGTTTGTAGAAGCATTTCCTGAGCGAAGCTTCAATGTTGGAATTGCAGAGCAAAATCTTGTAAGTTTCTCAGCAGGGCTTGCGCATGAAGGTTTTATACCTTATGCCTTTACTATGGCACCATTTATATCAATGCGGGCATGTGAGCAAGTGCGGACGGATGTTGCTTATGGAAAGTTGAATGTCAGGTTGATCGGGAATTATGCTGGATATTCATCAGGAGTTTCGGGCGCAACGCATTGTGCTTTGGAAGATTGCGCTATAATGGGTAGCATAGCGGGGATGACGATATTGGAACCAGGTGATCCGTTTCAAATCTGCAAAATGCTTGAAGCAACACTAGATTATGACGGTCCAGTTTATATTAGAAGCGGAATCGAAGCTATTAAGCCGATTTATCCAGAGAACTATGAATATCAGATTGGTAAAGCTCTTATCCCAAATGAAGGTGATGATGGGGCGTTTATATGCAGTGGTATAGTGGTTCAGTTTGCGCTTGAAGCGGCAAAGATAATTAAAGAAAAAACAGGCAAAGATATTAGAGTTGTCGATATGCATACAATAAAGCCGTTAGATGTTGATGCTGTGTTATCAGCGGCAAAAACAGGCAGAGTTATTGCTGCACAAGATCATAATATTATTGGTGGACTTGGATATTATGTTGGTCAAGTGATTGCACAAAATGGTTTGTCAATTAAGTTTAAAACCTTAGGTGCACCAGATCACTTTGTGCCAATAGCAACAGCGGCATACCTATTTAAAGTAAATGAGTATGATGCAGATGGTCTTGCTAAAAATATGATGGTGATGTTAGAGGATTAGGGTGATGCGCATCATGTAATTAAAATTTCGGGTATACCAAGCTGATATAGTTTAAAGGATATCAGCTTGCGACGAAAAGTGATTGAAAAGCCTGTGAATAGATATAAAGGTGAAAATATGTGTCCGCTAAAAGAGAATGTTCTATCACCTAATCTCAAAAATCAAACTTTAAGTTTTGCTCAAAGTGGTTGGTTTAATTGGTAAAGCATTTGCACATGCTAGTATTTAATCAGATTCAATTTCCGTTTGTATTTTTGTAATAGCCTGTGAAAGAGTGACAACTGGAATATTGGTGTCCTTGATAATTTGCATTTGCTTGGTAAACAATTCAGGTGTAGTGCCATAATCCCCAGGATTTTCTTTGATATTGTGATAAGTTAGTATCAACCACAGATTTTCATCTTTTGCTTTTTTAACCCATTCTTCAACTTCCTCTAGAGTTGTACTAGATACAACGGGCATACAAGTTAATTTTGCGACATCAAAATTATCCTTAGAGTTATATCCAAAATCAACAGTACGATGTGCTTGGTAGTGGGTTAGGATGTTTTCATTAACATGAGAATCATATATACCGTAAGGAGCAGCAAAGTAATCGATGCTTGTGCCTAGATAATCTTCGAGAAAAGACTTTGATTCTGCTAACTCAGCAGTTAACTCTTGGTCTGAAAGCGTTGAAAGATCGTAGTGGTTGATTGAGTGAGAGCCCATTTCATGACCTGCATCAACAAATGGCAGAATCATTTCTTTTGGGTTTTCAACAATCGCATTTTGAATATATGTTGTTGCATAAAATTGATTTGATTTATATCCAAATTTTTGCATTATCGGCAATGCAGTTTGGTAATTGTCCATCCAACCATCATCAAAAGATATAGTTAAAAGCCCTTCGCTAAATCCCTCATAGTTGTATGAGCTAATTTGGTAATCATCTGTAATAAGATATCCATCTTGAGATAATAGATGGTACACTGTGATAGACTTTCCGTGTTTTGGCATTTCAAACGAAGACTCATATTTTGTCCAATCATCACTAGCAGGAGCGTTAGCCAAGTTGATATATTCGTTAGTTCCATCATTGCAGCTAATTGCTAGCACAACTTTGCTATCTGTATCTGATCGATAATAGTCACTAAAAGTATAGTCGCCAGAAGCTAGTTCGATAGGAGTAAAATACCATTTTACATCCCCATCAATATAATCACTAACTTCAATTTTAATACTATGATCACTATTATAACCGTCATTTAAATATGTAAATGAAGAGGAGTTATTGCCCCAGCTATTGCTGGTAAAGTTTTTTGGCAAATTAGAATCTTCTAAAGATGATTCTTCCAAAGAAGCGTTTTCGATAAACTGAATAATCATATTATCACTATTGTTATTACTAGTCATCGCAAATTCTACAATTTCAGCATCATCTTGTACATTATCCTTTGATATGACTTGCGTTTTGTCATTTATATCATCATTGTGGTCATCGTTTATATCCGCGCTTAAATCAATATTTTCACTATTTCTCGCCACTATATCGACCTTATAAAATCTTGCAAAAACATAAAATGATGCGGCAATTATTATTGCTATTAAAACTAATAGAACTATATTTTTTTGTTTCACTTTGTATTCTCCTACCCATTTTTTTGATTATATATATTATATACTAATAACTTTATTTTCACTAGCTATTAAATTCTTGTAAGTTAATATATCAGGCTTTGATTATTTAAGGATTAGTTGCATAGCTTAGGCGCGTAAAGTATACTATTTATATGTAGTATAAAAGAAGAAAGTATTAAACACGAGTAGGTTTGGAGGATATATGAGAAAACTAATAAAAGATAAATGGATTCTTATGATGGTTACTATTGTTTTTGTCATATTTTTTTGTATAAACGCAACAGCCTGCCTAAAAGAAGATCCGATTTTAATTATACAAGAGGATAAGGTTTTTGAGCAGGATTTTATAAATATTGATGAACAAAATGAAGAAATAATCGAAGAGGAATCCGATAAATTATCAGTAAATATTATCGAAGATTATTCGTATAGCAAAGGATTATTCTCGTGGATACCAAATACTATTGGGCAAAAACAAAGCGAGCAAATGTTTGAAATTATCGAAAGATTAGAAATAAATGAAGTATATCAATACTTTGATCAAATTAATGTGCAAAATGCTAATGCTTTTAGGTTTGCAAATGATTTAAATGATCAAAATATTGATTTATACATTCTTGCTGGAGATTCGGATTGGACATATAGTCCAGATGGTACGATGATGCTAGGCGAGATAAATCGTGCGGTTGAATTTAGAAAACATTGGGGACCTGAAACACTAAAAGGAATTGTTTTTGATATAGAGCCGTATATTTCACAAAAATGGGAACAAGGTGAGCACGAGTTGTTGATGGATAATTATGTAGCAGGTATGAAAGTTGCATATAAGGCTGCTAAGAAAGAAGACTTACGCATAATAATCTGTATTCCAACATGGTATGATAATGGGCATATTGAGACACTTGAAGCGTTATTCAATTATTGCGATGAAGTATCACTGATGAATTATGACCGATTAAATGAATATGAAAATATACGCAATGAAATTGAATATGCTAGGAATTTGGATAAGGGAGTAACGTGTATATTTGAGTTTCAGCAAGTAGGGCAATATGGGCTTACTGAAGAGCAAACATATCATAATATTGGAGTTGACAAGGCAAAAGAGAATTTTGAATATATATATGATCGTGCTGGATATCAAAATCTGAAGTTTGCATATCATTATTTAGAATCACTTAAAGAATTATTGATTGATGGATACCAGTAGCTGATTTTGCAGGATAGTTACAAGCAACAATAAAATTGATTACCATATATTGCATATGGTATAATTCGAGTATGTTTATTATTTTTTATCAATAACAAAATATATTAAATTCATATATCAACAAATTAATCGAATCGAGGAAATTTTATGAATAAGAATAGCATTGACATTGAAATTGCAGACGGAGTATATTGGGTAGGTTTAGGCAATGATAATGGAGATTTGCAGTGCAACCCATACCTTATAGTTGATAATGGCGAAGGAGTGCTGGTTGATCCTGGTTCAGTTTTAGATTTTGAATATGTACTAAAGAGAGTAACCGAAATAATCCCATTGAAAAAAATAAAATATGTTGTTGCTCATCATCAAGATCCTGATTTATGTGCGAGCCTACCTTTGTTTGAAAAGCAAGGTGCGAATTTTACTGTTGTGACACACTGGAGAACAAAGAATCTTTTGCAGTACTATGGTATAAAGTCTGAATATTATCTTGTAGATGCAAACAACTATCGGCTTACACTCAAGTCGGGACGAGTTATACAGTTTTTGCCCACACCTTATTTGCATTTTCCTGGTGCGATTGCATCATATGACACTAAAAGTAAAACTCTTTTTAGTGGAGACTTGTTTGGAGCGATATCCGAAGAGTGGAACCTTTATGCAAAAAATAATTATATTGAGAGAATGAAGACTTTTCATGAACATTATATGCCTTCAAATGATATTTTAAGGCCAGTTATGGAGATGTTTCTTTCTATGGATATTGAAAGAATCGCACCACAACATGGGTCAGTTATTCATGAAGATGTTGAAACATATATAAAAGCTTTAAGGGATTTGGAGTGCGGATATTTTCTAAATCCAGTTAGAAAGAGCATTAAAGAATCTGGTGGGTTCGCAGCGATTTGTACAATGGTATTAAAACGATATGCTGCTATTTTTTCGCAAGAGGAAGTTGCTCAGGCGTTAGATGGATATGATGTAACATATGGCGATTCTATTTTGGATATTGTTGATCATAATTATGTTGGTGTTAAGCTGTGGGAATCCATGTTTGAAATAATATATCGTAATAAAGGTATCAGATGGCTTTTAATTGTTGAGCCGATGGTTTCCACGATAATAAAAGAATATGATCTTCCATTACCGAAAATATTCCAATCGAAACTTCGTATTGCACAGCAAGAATCACTACTTTTAAAAGAAGAGATGAGTGAGCTAAAAGAATTAAACGAACAACTGAGTAGAAATATTGACAAGACACAAGGTAAGATTTCAACTTGCCCTGTTACTGGGCTTTATAACGAAGTATTCTTTAAGGAATATCTAAAAACTTCATTTAATATTGCTGAATTAGAAAGCTTAAAGGAACATAAATCACTTATGATTATTGGTGTTGATGAAGTATCTAGGATTAAGTATCTTTATGGAGAAAGTGAGTATGATAGCTTGCTTAGAACGTTGGTCTATATACTTTCGGAAACAAAAAATGAGAAGGATGTTCTTTTTAGGTTGAATGGAACAACCTTTGCATGCTATATGCCTGATACAAAAAAGGAAGATGCATCGAAAATTGCAGAACAAATAAGGAATGAAGTTAAGAGTTCTAATAAGTTTATTGAGGACATAACTGTTTCTGTTGGTGTAGCAGAAATTTCTGAGATTAAATCTATAAATATTGAAACTGATAAGCAGGCAAACCGCATGGAAGATATTGCGATGTCAAGACTCCGGATTGCAAGGAGCAAAGGTGGAAATCTTGTTTCAAGTGAATCCGATATTTTTGATTTGGATAATAATCAATCTAAAATATTGCTGGTTGATAATGACTTGACTCACATGGATATGCTCAAATCGTATTTAATTAATCAGAATTATGATATTGTTTTGGCTAAGGATGGTGATGAGGCATTTGAAATGGCGGAAAAAGAGATGCCAGACTTAATTGTTACTGAGATAATGCTACCTAAAATTGATGGGTTTGTTTTATGCGATAAACTTTCGCTACATTCATCTACAAAGAATATACCGTTTATTATTACATCGGATTTAAAAACCGAGGATTCTGTTAAGCGTGCATTGAGTTTTGGGATTGAACATTATTTTAAAAAGCCTTATATGTTAACAGAACTTATGGGCATTATTGATTTAAAATTAGGAAAGAATGTTTTATGAAAATAAGTGTAGAAATTATAATTATAATGCTTTTTATTACTGCATTTATCGATTTTGCTTTGATATTAAGGATGATAATAAATAAGCTAAAAAGAAATATTAAAAAAGAAAGTGACGAATCTTTAGAAAGCGATGTCATATCTCATCTAAATGCAAATAGAGGATTGGAAAACTTTAGAAGAATTGCTGATGGTATGGGGATAATAAATCGATCCATTAAGTTGGATATGAAAGCTACAAAGGCGCTAAAAGATTCAGCACATGATAATACAAAAATAACAAAGCTTTTTTTGGGGTTGAAATCTCCATATAAAAAGCGAAGAGTTATGTCTACGATTAAATTGGGCTATCTTAAAACTGACAGTGCTGTATTAGCCATTGAACAAGCACTTATCAAGGAAAAAGATGTATCTGTTAGGCTTAATATGGCTAATACGCTTTCTGATATTGGAGCTAAAAGTTCAATCCCAGTACTCGTAAATTCGCTTATTGGTGAAAAAAAATGGTATAGAGAAAAAGTCAATATGCTGATTGCTGATTTGGGCAAAGAGGTGTTTGAGTGCATGCCCGATATTTTTGACAGTAATGAAATCGAAATAATGGATTTGATTGTCGATTGTGCATCGCTATATCCAACAGATTATTTAAAAGAATATATATTTAAAAGAATCGATAATTTTGAGTCGGACAAAAGACGGATTTTAGAGTTAAATAATGAACGTGCTTGCGAAAATTGCAGATGGGTTAACAAAACCAATTTGCCTGATAAAATAGATTGTAAGCGTGGGAAAATTGTTAATGAATCGCGTACATGCAGACGTTATTCGCATTCTCAACCCGGATATAATGATGAATATTTTTATGATTTAGTGTTGGATAAAGCAACCGATGTAGCTGGTAAGTTTTATTTTACATCATATGCAACTGATAAATACTTGGAATCGAATAATTCGGTGATAAAAAATAAAGCTATAAAAGCGCTTGGCATGATAAATTCTAAATTCAGTATTCTTAAATTGAAATCTTATTTAAAGGAAGATAAATTTGTCCAGAGTGCTTTACAAGGAATATCGGAATTAATTGATAAAAATTCTAATTATATTGATATTATCGCAGATTTGCTACATAAAGAAAAAGATTTGAAAGTAAAACAGAGGTTGGCAGAGGCGGTTTCTGGTAAAATTGAATTTTTCATTATGAGATTACCGAATGACGAGAATGGACAGGCGCAGGCTGTTATAAAAGAGATTTTGATGCTTGGTAGGACGAGTGAGTTTATTGGGTTTATCAATAATAATAAAGACATCGATATTGAAAACAGGCTGGTGAGTATTATTAGGCAAATAGTCAGCTTGGATGATCATATGCGCAGAGAATGTTGTGTTTATTTGAGGGATAGAGTTTTAAAAAAAGCTAAGCTTGAAAGGCTTGATAATACGTCTGTCAAAAAAGAGCGACAAAAGGATGAGAAACTTACAAGTGCGTTATATGTAATTCTTGTATTGATAATTCTTATTTTTCCTGCAATTTACTTGATGCGGTATTTTTCCATGATAACAATATGGTCATGGATGAAACAAATGAAGACCTATGTGGTTGATTTTAATTACTATCTTGTGTTCTATTCGTTGCTTATAAATTTAAGTTATATAGTTCTTCTTTTGCTTTCAAGAATCAATGTTTCTAAACAATCGTTAAATTGGGAATTTAAAAGTACAAAAATGCTTTTTAAGAAAAGAATGTTGCCTGGTGTTTCTATTATTGCACCTGCGTATAATGAAGAGATGACTATCATAGAAAGTGCGAACTCACTTTTAAATTTGAAATATCCTGATTATGATTTGGTAATAGTCAATGATGGGTCAAAAGATGAAACACTTCATGTTCTTATAGATTACTTTAATTTAAAAAGAATAGATTATAGCTATGATGTTAAATTAAACTTTGAACCAGTAAGAGGAATTTATGCAAATGCTTCGTTTCCAAAGTTGCTTGTAGTAGATAAGGAAAACGGAGGAAAAGCTGATTCTTTAAATGCAGGTATTGTGATATCAAAAAAAGAATACTTCTGTTGTATCGATTCGGATTCGCTATTGGAAGAAGAATCGTTATTGAAGCTTGCATCGCAAACGCTTGATGAGAGTGTTGAGACACCAGCTTTGGGTGGCAATGTGTTTCCTATCAATGGGTGTACTGTGTCACGAGGGTATATATCTGACAAACAAATTCCAAAAAATGCAGTTGCACGTTTTCAAACTATTGAGTATATCAGAGCATTTATGGCAGGTAGATTGGGTTTTGCATATGTAAATGGTCTACTCATTATTTCTGGTGCGTTTGGACTTTTTCGCAAGGAAAGAGTTATAGATATTGGCGGGTACCTTACTGGAAACGGAGAATATAAGACCGATACTGTTGGTGAAGACATGGAGCTTGTTGTTAGAATCACTCACCAAATGAGGAAAAAAGGACATAAATATAAAGTAAATTATTGTTATAATGCAAACTGCTGGACGGAAGTTCCAGAGCAATTATCCCAGTTAAAAAAACAGAGATATCGATGGTGTAGGGGATTGATTGAGACATTGCATTTTCACAGAGAAACACTATTTAATCCAAGATATGGTCGAATGGGTATGCTGAGTATGCCATACTTTTTTATCTTTGAAATGGTCGGTCCGCTTATCGAAGTGCAAGGATATTTGATGGTTGTTGTTGCAGCTTTTTTAGGCATTTTAATCGCACAGGTGGCTTTGCTATTGTTTTTAACTAGTGTTATGCTTGGTGTTTTTGTGTCGATAATGTCATTGATGATTGCAGAAAAAGACAATAATTATTATAGCTTTAAAGATGTTATGACTTTGGTAGGTGTGGCAGTAATTGAAAACTTTGGTCCTAGACAATTTTTTAGTTTTTGGAGAGTTATTGGATACTTTAAGATGTTTGCAAAACCACAGGGTTGGGGAGAGCAAAAAAGAAAAGGGTTTTCTGCTAATTAGAATATAGGTGAAAAAATAATGAAAAAGAAAATACTAGTTGTTTTATTAAATTGCATTATCATCGTTGTAGGTCTAGGTCTTTTAGCGTTTATTCTTGGACCATTTGCACGTTGGAATAAAAAGCAACCAACAACAATGAATATGTGGATTATAGATAAAACAGTTCCAAATACACAATATAGAGAGCACACTGGATTGCTATGGCTGTTAAATAGCAAAAAGGTCATTTCGGAAAAGACGAAAAACGAACTAAAATATGATGAAGATTATTTTGGATTTTTTCCAATAAATATAAATGACTATTCAATAAAAGATTTGCCAGATGAACATGAAAATCCAGATTTGATATATCTTGCAGATACTTATGGTGTTTATAAAGATGACTATTTTCTTGACAATGTAAAGGGAACAAGATCCGAGCTTATATATGGTGGACTTCAAGATGAAGAACTCGAAAAGATCATCAGTAATCTTGGAAATGATCATACCATAATCGGTGAGTTTAACACGGCTTCAGCGCCAACAAATAGAAATAATAGAGATCAATTGGGTGATATATTTAAAATTGATTGGATGGGTTGGGCAGGAAGATACTTTCAGGATTTAAGTGAAGGTGTTGAAGTTCCTGTTTGGGCAGTTGAAAGTTTTGAGAGAAGAACAGGACAAGAATGGAAGTTTTACGGGGAAGGCATTATATTGGTTTCTGATTTAGACGAAGTAATCGTTTTGGAAAGCAAAAAAGATTTAGCAGAGCAGTATATCAGTTTGATTTTTGAGGATGAATATATTGAAGAGTATGATGTTGATAAAGAGGTTTCATATGATTACTGGTTTGAATTTATCGTTCCTAATTCGTCTGCCCAAGTGATGGCAAACTATAAGCTTGATTTAACAGAGCAAGGTGAAAAAAAGTTGGCGGAGATTGGTCTGCCTGATGTTTTTCCAGCTATTATAAGAACCAATAATACGCAGTATAAATCGTATTATTTTGCTGGTGATTTTGCTGATAGTGATATGGAATATAAATGGTGGAATTATTCAGGTTTTGCGAAGATAAAACGAATCATTCCAATGGGCGAGAAAGGCGATAATAGCAAGTTTTTTTGGAGATGCTATGTTCCAATGATGAGTAAAATTGTGGATGATGTATATGAAACTAAAACTTTGAAACAGCAGGAGCAACAGGTTGATCGGGCTGTCAAATTTAAGTTTAGAACGGTAGATGATGATTTTCAGATTATGAAGGATGGGAAATGGGAAAACTTTTTTTCAAAGGGAGTTAATATTGGATCATCTATTCCAGGCACATGGTTTACTCAGTTTTCAAATGATGAGAAAATGTACATCGATTGGTTTGAAAAAATAGGTGATATGAATGCGAATTCAATAAGAATATACACACTCCTTTCGCCTCAGTTCTATAACGCGTTTGTGTATTATAATGAGCAAAATCCAGATAAACCGCTATGGTTATATCAAGAAATTTGGCCTGAGGAATACCCAGAGGATCATGATTATTTAAAAGCTGAGTATAATGAAGCATATTTTAAAGAGATTGAAAACGTGATTGATGCAATGCACGGTATGGCTAATATACCTAGTCGAAGAGGAAGAGCTTATGGGATATATACCAGTGATGTTTCGCCATATATTGCTGGTTATCTTGTTGGAAGAGAGCTTGAACCTGAAGAGGTCGAAGGCACAAATGAGAGAAACGAAGGATATAACTATTCTGGTAAATATCTGTATGGTAATAGCAATGCTAGTCCTACTGAAGCGTGGCTGGCTGAAAGTTGTGATTATGTTTTGACATATGAAACGGATACATATTACTGGCAACATCCTGTTGGTATCGTCAGTTGGCCAACGCTCGATCCGATTGAGCATGATTCTGAATGGCATATTTCTGGGGATAAGAGCAAGGTTTATAATGATAAGATATCAGTTGATATCAATAATATATCCACCAATGATAACCTAGAAACTGGATTTTTTGGGGCATATCATATCTATCCCAATTATCCTGACTTTATGAACAATGAAACAGAATATGCAAACTATAAAGATGATCAAGGTGTATTTAGATATGGCGGATATTTAAAGGAGTTTAAGGAAAATCATATGAAGTATCCAGCATTGGTTGCTGAATTTGGTATTGCAACTGGAATGGGCAATGCCCATAGTAATCCTGATGGATACAATCATGGTGGTCTTTCACAGCAAGTGCAGGGTGAGGGTATTGTCCGTATGCTAAAGGCGATGAAGAAAGAAGATTATGCAGGTGGGATTATATTTGAATGGTCTGATGAATGGGCGAAAAAAACATGGACAACAGAACCATATATGATTCCATATGATAGAAATGCACTATGGCGTAATGCTGTTGATCCAGAACAAAATTATGGTATCTTGGCAATGGAGTCGGCTGATAGTGTATCTGAAGATTATTCGCTTGAAGGTAAAGATGCAATTGAAGAAGTAAGACTTATGGCTGATGAAACCTATTTAACTGTTGAATTGACATTAAAGAAGGATGTAGATTTTGATAAAGAAAACATATTAATTGGCTTTGATACTGTTGATAGAGATAAAGGTGAATTTAAATACCCGAATGATAATAATACTAGAGCACCGTTTGGACTTGAATTTGTGGTCGCCTTACAAGGTGAAAATGATGCTGAAATTTTGGTTCAACTTGAATACAATATTCATAAGGGTAATTATTATCCAAAGAAATCATTTGATGGCTCGTTTGAAAATATGACAAGCTTGATTAACAAAGAGGGTGAGACTAAGTCTGGTGAGCATATTGAGCCAAAATATTTTGATCACAGCAAACTTGAATATGGAGTGTTGGATAAAAACTCATATTATAATTGGTATACTGAGGATAAATCGGTTGTGATTCGCTTACCTTGGGCGAAAATAAACGTTTCTGATCCTTCTGGAATGCGAGTTTTATATGATGAAGAAACTGTTCTCTCTCCATTAAGAGATCAAATTAATACAACTGTCACCCAAGGGATTATGCTTAGTGGAATAGTTGTTGATAAACAAAGTGGTTTAGTTGCTGGAAGTTTTGGTCAAGTAAACCAGAGTGCTTTTACATGGGATGGTTGGGATGTGCCAAAATATGAAGAGCGGTTGAAAGAGAGCTATTATATAATAAGCGATTATTTTGAAAATGTGGATTGATGTGTGGCTGAGATTTGAACATAAAAATGTTCTTTTGTGAATAGTAGAAGGTGCAATGGTAAACTATCGACATTTTTTAAACGCCTTTGATATATCACATGATCCAATATCTGAATAATATTATTGAACAGAACTCTGGTCTGTTGGTTATCTATTAATAAAAAGAAAACGAATGTAATACTTGGATTTAAAAGCTATAAGTCAGTTAATAGCACGATTGTTGACCCTGAAATATTGCATAGTAAAAGCATGGGTGGTAAAATATATATAGAACAATATTAGATATTCATTTATAAAATCATTACTACACTTTTTTTGGCAAGATAATTTTAATTATATAAATCGCTGATCGATAAACAAAAGCATTTCAGCAAGTTGGTTGATTTCATGGTTACTCCGTTAACACAGTGAGGAGAAATATTATGAAGACTTATCAGTTAAAGCATGATGGTAAAATCACAATTGGAAGAGAACAGTCGAATGATATTGTGATTAACGAAAATGGAATTTCTAGAGTTCATGCAGTTATTGAATATAATAATGGTGCATACTATTTTATTGATCATAATTCCACCAATGGTATATATTTAAATGATCTAAAGATTGCTAAACAGATTATTTCCAATAATGATAGGATGCGTGTTGCTGACACGACATTTATATTTTCGAATGAAAGCATAATGTTTGATGATAATGCATCAAATGTTATATTTAATCAACAAACAATTCCACCAAACTTACAACCGAATAGTTTAAAACCTAAAGCAGTGAAGGTAGGGGAAAATTTTACTATTGGCAGGGATGTTGGCTGTGCACTTGTTATTGCGGGTCAAAACATATCAAGACATCATGCAACAATCAATAAGCAAGGAAAAGATTATTATATTACCGATAATAATTCCACTTGGGGTACGTTTGTAAATGGGCAAAGAATTAATAGTGCAAAACTTGAGGACTATTCGACTATTGGATTGGGTGGTCAAAAAATCTATTATGTAAAAGGCAAGGTTTATGATCAGATTCCGACACCTAGAGGAGTTTTTGGCAATGTAGGGTTTTTGAATAATAGTTGTGGGAATCAGGCATACAATAATAGTGCAATTCCTTCTGCTAATTCAGGCTGGCTTGCAAATGAAAAACATAAAAAGCGCAAATGGTTTACAGCGGCAGTTGCCTTGTTACTGGTTGTTGCTATTCTTAGTTTTGCAATCATTCCAAACTTTAATCAAGCCAAAAGAGCGGTAAAATCAGATTTTCTTTCACATTTAGAGACGCCGTCTTTGTTGCAAATTACACTTAGCAATCCATTCTATTATGCACCTTTAGATATTCCTGGTGAAAAATCACAACGATTTTCTCAATATATGAGCACGTTAGCTTATGATGCTGTTGATGCATCTGATACGCTGATGCATTCATATTATAAGGTAAAGAAAGATCTTAAAAAGATTAATAAACTGCTTTCGGAATTGTTAATACAGTGTGACCAATACAATGGGACAAACTATTTATATCAAATAGACATTTTTTCAGTAACAGAACAACTGACAGCCAACTTTGAAATGGCTGAGATTGGCTATGAAACCTATAAAGTAAAGGATTATGGGGATTTGTATATTAATACACAGGTTATCACAAAAAACCTACTATTAGCAATGGCGGCAGGACAAAATATAGCCGAAGCATTTGGACTTATCACTTATTTATCTGCGGCAGTTATACATGACAATCAGTATAGTGCGAATAAAGACATTCAAAAAAATATTTACAAACTTGATAAACTATTAAGCAAAACAAAAGCTTATGAAAACCTTGAAATAATGGCTATATGCACGGAAGTGATTAATGATCTTGCACTATACGCAGAAATCGCAAAAGCTGAGGTAGCATTGGAAAATATTGCATACGGTAGAACTTTGCTTCCAGGAATACAAGCGAATCTCGAGTCTTCAAGGAAGCTTGGAAGATTATCTGATGAGAACATACAATCCATCGATGATACATGTTCGGTGTTGGTTGCACAAATGGATGGAGCTGAGTATGAGCTAACAAACTACCTATCAAGCTTCACAGTTAAAAACGAAGCAACCTACTATGTGTTTGATACATTACTGGTAACAAAAGCAAGTGCTAGTGATGTTAGTTGGTTTGGTTTATCCAAAAAAGCAAAGGATGCAATAAATATAAAGGGAACGAATGCATCTAGCAAAAGCTATTGGCAAAGGTTTAAGGAAGACGTATCTATAGGAGCTTTATATGCTGGAAATGCAGTTTGCAGCATTGCAGCCGAAGGGGCAGATAAAGTTGCAGGAATTGCAGAAGCAGCAGGAACATCATCTGTGGAGGGTCCGCTTGCTCCAGTGGCGACAGGCATCGAAAACGCTACAAACGGAGTAATAAACACTGCAAAGAAAGCAAGAAATATAGGTGGCTTTTTCTTAGATCTATCTGGAAAAATGGTTTTTGACGCTACTATACACTTTACTGGTGGTCTCAATGATAAACAAAAACAAGAGATAGTCTTAGATGAACTTGATAGAATAGATGGACTTCATGAGCAAGGGAAATCAGGAGAGGTATTTACTTCATTGAATGAAGGATATCAATGGTTTGAGGATAAAGGCAGTGAGGGTATGGAAAACATTGGTTATGTTGTTGAAGACGTGATTTATGGCGCGGGCGAAATGGTGGGTATAGATCTCCCGTTTAAGGGGGCGATTCCAGGATTTATGGCTTTTATGGGTTCGCTATCAGTCAATACATTGGGTGCGTTTGCTTCAGCAATTGGTAAAATGGGTGATCCTAACTCAACTGCGGGTGATGTTTTTAAAGGTGGATTGGAATTTCTTTTCGGCTGTGTTGGTGGGTCTCAGAATGTATTTGGTGTTTCAAAGAAATCGCTAACCTATGCAGACGATGCTTTTATGGCAGTGTATAATCTATTTGGTAAAAAAGGTGCCTTGGAAGCTAGCAAACAGATTGGCAAAGAGGCAGCGAAAAAAGCTAATCGATTAAATAAGAATTACTCAAAATATTTTAAAGATACTTTGAAGTATCTAAGAAAAAATATGAAAAATTCAGTTGATGATAATTTTAATACGAGTATTATCTCAGATAATTGGGGCAGAGCTTTGAAAGATTTACTAACAATGCTTGATCCTAGATCAAACGATATTATTTTGGATGGAGGCTTTTTTGGTGCTAAGCAATTGGCAAGACATCGGTTGAGCGAAGGTGCTAGGGATTTAAGTCTTGATCTTTTCAATCATATTGTTGGCGGATATTTTGATAATAAAATTGGAGATTCCTTAAAACAGTTTGTTGATAATATGGCAGGTGCAAAAATAAAATCTGAAAACGGACAGAACGTCAATGTGACAAGTTTGCTCAATTTGGGTATAGACTATAATAACATTGCATTTGATCCAATATATCAGTTGATTTCGGGTTTAGAGTATGCTTGGAATCAAATAACAATTCCAACAGAAGTGCCCATCGAAAATGTTGAACCAGACAATACAGAAGTTGATGCTTTGGATGATGAAATCGAAGAGGTCAGAATATATGCTAATAAAACGATGATTTTTGTGGGTGAAGATGTTGCTTTTTATGGGTTGCCTTTTAGCTATGATTATTATTATGAGTGGAGTCATTCAGATGTTACATCCAGTGAGTTTGTCAAGCGTTTTGATTTAGCAGGAAGACATATCGTTTCGATGGATGTATATGATGAAAATCGAAATTTTCTTGGAAGTGCATCAGTTACAATCACGGTTAAAGAGGAGGCAATTTTAGAATCTGAATCTGAGTCGACTCCAGAACCAACGCCAGAGGCGACCCCGGAATGGACTCCGGAACCGACTCCAGAACCGACGCCAGAACCGACGCCGGAGCTAACTCCAGAGCCGACACCTGAGCCAGAACCAGAAGAGAGGCTTAATGATATATTAGTAGGTACAACAGTTGCTTATAAAAAATTGATTCGTAAAAGTGATAGTAATGAAGAGACATTTAAACGCGATGGCACTCGTACGATTACCTTTGATCAAACAGACAGTGGAGAGTATAAAGCAGTTATGGAGGATTCTGGGAGTGAGACTGATTCGGGAAAATACAATATTATAACAACAGATGATTATGGTTCTAATGATAAATACTTCCCATGTGAATATATTGTTTTTATTGGGTTTAAACAAATGACGAAAGCATATTATTTTGACGGGGAAGGCGGAGCGATGTATGATAACTATGCTGAGGATTATGGTACATATTTCTATGAAGTTTATGAATGATAATAATTAAGCTTATATATTAAATGATATTTTTATTTGTCTATGCGATAAAATTGTAAATGAAGCATTAGAAATAGATTTAATGAGATACTAAGCGATAGTTTGTTTGTTTTAAGCATCATAGTGAGCGTCCCAATTTGCTTTTTTCTTTTCGGCAGACAAATATCTTCGCTTTTTTTTCAAGATGAAAAAATTGTGACAATGTCCGCTCGGATTTTAATATTTTATGCTGTGGCTATGGTCATATCAGGTGTGGATTTAAACGTATAGATGTATTACAGCTTTAGGTCAACCTGTTAAATTGCAGTGCCAGAAGTTTGGTTGCACTGGTTATTATGCCATTAATATTTTGTGGTATCGGTATATGGATGCACTCATTTTTACACAGATTGCAACATTAATACTCGTTGTTTTTTATATTAGGAAGCATCCTTATGGTAATACAAAAACGAGTATAATATCACAATAGCAGCGTTTTTTTGAAAAGTACAAATTTTGTTTGTGTACTTATTTATGTTTTACCACACTCAAGTTTTCAAAAATATACGTAACAATATCGATCACTTCAAATAATGATTTTTTTGTCATTCGACAATTTACCCTGCAAATTATTGAAATATACCATATGTTACCGTCAATAATAAGAAAAAATAACTCATATTATTATTCAATATAAGCTTGATAATATTGAAAGGAGTAGATAAAAATTGGATAAAATGATGTTAAAAAGAAATGAATTCTGTCTTTTTGCAAGAATAATATAACAAATTGAAATTGCATAAGAGCTTATTATGGATTAAGCTGAGATAGTAACGTTTCGAGTAAGTGGATATGCTATTTTTATAAAAACTTATAAAATTCAATAGGAAAAATAAAAATTAAATAAAACTAATGAAATTGCTTGATACTTGTGGGTAAAAATAGTTTTATTTAAATCATTCAGAGCGAAACGTTTCACACACAAAAATGAATTCTTTTTTACCTAAAATAGGTAAGTAATCATATCGCTAATTTAGCGAAAAATAAAGGAGAAAAACATGAAAAAAATTACAGTATTATTGGTAGTACTAATGATGGTTACAACTTTGTTTGTTGGTTGTGCTAAAGAAGCACCAGCTGAAGAAGTTGTGGAAAAAGTTACTGAAGAAGTTGCAGAAGAACCAGCTGAAGAAGTGAAAGAGATAACAATTGGTGTTGCTCACAAAAACTCTTCATCACCTTTCTGGGTAACATTCCAAGATGGTGTTAAGGCTGCTGAAGCTGAATTTGGTATTAAAGTGGATATGCAAGGACCTGCAATTGAAAATGATCCTGCTGGTCAATTAGCTATTGTTGAAAACTTTATTACTCAAGAGTATGACGGAATCGTTGTTGCTCCTTGTGATGACGTTGGAATCGCTCCTGCTGTTCAAACTGCTTTAGATAGTGGAATCCCTGTTGTTGCTGCTGATAATGGCGTTACTGGTGCAGACGTATCAATGGTTGCTACTGACAATGCAAATGCTGCTGCTTTAGGTGCAAAATATATTGGAGATACTCTTGAAGGAAAAGGTAATATCCTTATGGTTAATGGTATTATCTCTCAAGGTTCTGGTAAAGGTAGATATGAAGGATTCAAAAACTATATTGAAGCAAATTATCCTGATATGGTAATCTTAACTCCTATCGAAGCTGATTGGGATGACCAAAAAGCTCTTGCTGGCGTAGAAGATGCTGTTAACTCTGGTCAACAAATCGATGCTGTTTTCGCTGCATGGGATGGTGGAGCACTTCAAGCTCACTCAGTATTTAAAGCTGAAGGAATGTTAGATGACGTTGTTATCTGTGGATTTGACCTATTCGACGCAACAAAAGTTTTAATGGCTGCTGGAGAATTTGAAGCTGATGTTGTTCAAGATCCTTTCAACATGGGATATCTTGGAGTTAAAACTGTTCTTGAGCAAATTGATGGACAAACTCACGATGCATTTATTGATACAGGTGCGAAACTTGCAACTATCGATAATTTAGCTGATTTTGAGTAAAGGATTGTACTATACTGCTTAGTATAATATAACTAAATAGTTAAACAATTGAGGCTGGCTAGTGATAGCCAGCCTTCAATATGAATAGGGTGATATATTATGAGTAAAAGCAATGAATATGTTTTGGAATTGAAAAATATTGTAAAGCGCTTCCCTGGTGTTTTGGCTTTGGATGATGTACATCTTCAGCTTAAAAAGGGTGAAGTACATGTTCTGTTGGGGGAAAACGGTGCGGGTAAGTCTACGCTTATAAAAGTTATGACTGGTGCCTATACTCCAGAAGAAGGAGAGATGTTTTTGCATGGTGAAAAGGTTAAGTTTCAAGGGCCAATTCATGCGGCAAAACTAGGTATTGGTGCGGTGTATCAGGAATTTAATTTAATACCAGAGTTAACAATCGCGGAAAATATCTATCTTGGAAAAGAACCAATGAAAGTAAAAGCGTTGGGCATGAAAGATATGGCATACATGGTTAGCGAAAGTCAAAAATATTTAGATATGGTTGGAGCAAAACTTGATCCTAGAAAGCCAGTCGCAACATGCGGTGTTGCAGAGCAACAATTAGTTGAAATTGCAAAGGCACTTGCATCCGATGCAAAGGTTTTAATACTGGATGAACCTTCTGCGACATTGACAAATGAAGAAATTGATAAATTATTTGAAGTTATTGAATCCTTGCAGAAAAAGGACGTAACTTTAGTTTATATATCTCATAGACTTGAGGAGATACAAAGAATTGGGGATCGAGTTACTGTTCTTAGGGATGGTACTTATATTGAAACTGTGGATGTTGATAAAGGACATCTTGATACAGATTATTTGATTAAATTGATGGTTGGAAGAACACTTGATAATCAGTTCCCTAAAAAGGATATAGAGCTTGGAGAAGAGCTTTTACGTGTTGAGGGACTCAATACAGAGATGTTGCAAGATATTAACTTTGATTTGAAACGAGGAGAGATTCTTGGAATTGCTGGTCTTGTTGGTGCGGGTAGAACGGAAACTGCGCGGGCAATTTTTGGTGTTGATAAGTGTGATAGTGGAGATGTTTATATTTTAGATAAAAAAGTAAATATTAAATCACCGAAAGATGCGATTGGTTGTGAAGTTGGTATTGGACTTGCTCCTGAAGATAGAAAAGCGGAAGGATTGATTCAGATGATGAGCATTAGCGATAATGTTATTTTATCATGTGAAAATAAAGTTTCGAAATTCGGAATTTTCAACGAGAAAAAGATTGGAACTTTGCTCAATAATTTGATAGAAAACTTACGTGTTAAAACGCCTAGTAAGAATCAATTAGTAGAAAATCTTTCTGGTGGAAATCAACAAAAAGTGGTACTAGCAAAGTGGATTGCTTCTGGTGCACAGGTTATTATTTTGGATGAGCCAACAAGGGGTATTGATGTTGGTGCTAAAGTTGAAGTTTATCAGCTAATGAGTGAGCTTGTTGAAAACGGTGCTGGAATTATAATGATAAGTTCTGAATTGCCTGAGCTATTAGCGATGAGTGATAGAATTATTGTTATGTGCGAAGGAAAAATTACTGGTGAATTATCAAGAGAAGAAGCTGACCAAGAGAAATTATTGGCGTTGGCTGCAGGAGGATTTTAATAATGGAATTACAAAAAATGAAAAAACAAAATGGATTTTTCCATAGTGATTTTTGGCAACATAATAGCACGACACTTGCGACACTGGGTGTTTTAATCGTGCTTATGGCAGTGTTGACTATTTTACAGCCAACATTTATTAAGCCAAAAAACTTAATTAATGTTATGTTACAGGCATCTGTAATCAGTGTCTTGGCTATTGGTATGACATTTATCATCATATCTGGTGGTATAAACTTGGCTGTTGGTTCAACAATGGCACTTTGTATTGTTATTACAGGTGATTTGGTTGTTAACAGAGGAGTATCTTTGTGGGTAGCAATTCCAATATGTGTATTAGTTGGATTGGCGTGTGGTGCGTTTGAAGGTGTGTTGATTTCGAAACTTAATATTCCGCCCTTTATTGTAACGCTAGGAACGATGTCGTTGTGGCGTGGATTTGCACTTCAATATGTTGATGGACAAGCGATTTATGGATTGCCAGATAACTTAATCTGGCTTGGATCTAAAAAGCTTGGGGCTACTGGTTCGCTTCAATTTCCTGTCGCAGTAATTGCTATGTTGCTATTATTTACGGTTGCATGGTTCTTGTTGTCCAACACGAAGTTTGGAATGCATGTATATTCTGTTGGTGGTAACGAAAAAGCGGCGAAATTATCTGGTGTTGGAATAGCTAAAACAAAGATTATGATATATACACTTTCTGGTTTTATGTGTTCAATCGCTGGTATTATTACATTGGGTAGAATGAATGGTGCGATTGCTACTGTTGGTGTTTCATATGAGCTTGATGCGATTGCATCAGTTGCGATTGGTGGCGCTTCAATGAGTGGTGGTAAAGGTAAAGCATGGGGTACATTTATCGGAGCAATGATTCTTCAAGTTATTCGAAATGGTATGAACTTTTTGCAAGTATCTCCTCACTATCAAAAAATGGTAATTGGTCTTGTTATCATTATTGCTGTTGGTATCGATTGTGTAAGAAGAGGAAAGAAAGACTAATATTTAAGAATATTTTGCTATACTTATAGCTTAATATATCATCGAAAGCAGTGTCAATTTGCTGAAAAAGCAGTTGGCATTGCTTTTTTAATTTTTGGATAAATGAATGTGTAAAATGCTACATATATCCTTTTGGGTTTTTGATATATTCTAATGCAAAGCATCCAAAGTTCTTCTAAAATAGAGATCGTAAGCATTCGTATCGGTATACTCAAGGAGGTCTTAAATTTGTTGATAAAGCAATTTCTACTATAACCTAATTGGGTGCTATTTCTTGATTCGATATATAAGTGTTAATACCACTTGATTATGGTATTGAGAGTATCCATTTGAGTATAATTCAATATAAAAAACACCAACCATTATGATTGGTGTTTAAGCTTAAATTTTTTTATTCATCATCGTACTTTTTTTCTAACTTTTTGCTTCGCTTGTTAAATAGCTTGCTGCTGATAAGCACTATTATAAAAGTTAAAACAAAAATCGAAATGAAAATTATACCTAAATATATTAACGATGAGCCTAAATCCTGCATCAGTTCATGAGATCGATACTTTCCAATTAATGCAAAAATGGTGAAAATTAACGCATAAATCAAAGGTATAATGAACATTGACGATTTATTTATCTTTACTTGAATTCTTTCACCTTCTATATATCCACGCACCAAGATATAAACTGCCCCAGTTGGTATTAAGATGTATTCTGTTATATATGCTGAGAAACTTAAATCAAAATAGAGTAGTTTAACTGCCATAGAGATAAAAAGAGCAAACGTTATAACTAAATATGCTTCTTTAAAAATTTTCAGCCTTTGCAATACAATTCTTTCATCTTCATTTTTCGTGTTGTTTTCAAATAACTTCATTTGTTTTCCTCCAATATAATAAATTTATTCGTTTTCAAATTCATCTTGAAGCTTCGTATTTCGTCTTTTACTAATTTTATCAATAATAAGTATTGTTACAAATATTAAGATGAATGATGACATAAAAGTTATAGCAATAGTTGATGCGGTTAACCAAAAGTTTTGAATACGTTTATGATGTTCTAAATTGCCAAGTAAACTTACCAATGTAATAAAAGTTGCAGTAACCAAAGGTGTTATTATTAAAGATAATCTTTTTTTACCACTGTACACTCTGTGCCCCAAAAAACAACTTCTAATCAATATATAAAAAGAGGCTGTAAAGAAAGCGATAAACTCGGTTATATATGTTGAAAAACTCATATCATAAACAAATTGTTTTATAAGAATTGATACCATTAAAATGAGCATAACTATTGCATATGCTTGATTTATTATATTTAGTCTTTGCAGTTTTACCCTTTCATCTACATAATCACTATTTTTCATATTATTAAATATTTTCATCTACTCTTCCTCCAATTTTGCACTAATTTTTTTTGCTCTTCTTTTAGCTAATAGCATCATTATTAATGGAAATGATACAATTAAAACAAGTATTATAAGAAAATATTTTGTTAATATAAATATATTTCTGCCTGTACTGTTCATTTGCATTATTTCATAACTCTTTATATATATAAATATAGTCCATATTGCACTAATAATAGGAGATAAAATAAATAATATTTTACTTTGTATTTGGCTTACCACTTGACCAGCAATGATACATCTTATTAATATATATATTGCACCTAGAGCAAATGCAATAAGCTCGATAGCATATTCAGAAAGAGGCATTCTCAAAAATATCTGTTTTACTAAAATTACAACGGATAAGAATCCCATGATTATCCAAAAAGCATGAGCATAATACTTATTGTTGTCTGATTTTTCTCTTTCATCATATGCAAAAAAACTTTTAATTATCTTCATTTAACTTTCCTCCCAAAATAAATCATTTAATGTTTTATTCATTGCCTTACAGATGGCTACGCACAGTTTTAATGTAGGGTTATAATTACCGCTTTCAATCATTCCTATTGTCTGTCTTGTAACGCCAACTGCTTCTGCTAAATCCTGCTGGTTCATATCACATTCGATCCTTGCAATCTTCATCCGTTTATTTTTCAAAAAGCAATCACCTCCAACCAAGTTTATAATGATATTGTAAATTAAATCATTTTATATGTCAACTATATATTGCATTATATTAAATATAATATGCTATTGAGCAAGGTTTTATCCTTAATCCAAAATAATTGGTCGCCTAAAACATCTAAAAATAGAAAAGTCAGCAGCAGAATGATTTGATATGTTTTTGATTAGCGTAGTATTATAAACAGGCATAAATGTCTGTGATATGATTGTTCCAGCCAAGTTTGAAATAACCCACACTAACTGTTGGTGGGTATATATTTGCATCATATTTTTTAGCTGTATATTCGCCAATATATAGAGTTGTGTGTTTAAACTCCAAACCAAAGGGGTTACTATATTTTATAATCCTTTGTTTAAGACTTGTTGCTGTTTTTTGCTTTCTCAAGCTCTCATCTCTTTCGTGGTAAATAAAAAAGCAACCTAGCTTTTATGTAAGATCGCTCTTTAATATTTAATGCTATTTTATTTTTTACTTATGAGAATCGCGATATAATTAATAAAATATGTAATTACCATGGTAAGTGTATAGCTACTAAGATTAAACATCTTAATTGCCGATTGCAAGATATTAAAAGTATAAGGATATGCACTTAGAAATACTAGAATCATTATGATTAGAGAAACGAATATTAACTTTTTAAAGTTTTTAATATACGTTTCCTTAGTATACTTTACACATATTGAAGTAACTATAAAAGCAGATATAGCTGTTGAAGCTGATTTTAACATAAACAACCAAAACCCTAATGACATTGAAAATGTATTTTGTGCATATTTTCCTAGCATATATATAGGTTGATTTAACGTCATCCCAAATACAAAAATCAATAACGGAAATAGCAGTACAAGGTACTGTGAAAGAACTGATAATTTGGTTCGCATTTAATGATCTCCTTTATTTAAAATATATTTCTATTAACAATTTATCTAGTTAATATAAACTAGATTGTACTACGCTTAGATTGTATGAATTTTTACAAGATTTTTATTTTTCTTGCAATAAAAATTATCTTTTTCCCAGCTGGAAGAATTGATAATTCGCGTTCGGAAACACATTTGGTTTTAAGTAGCATAATAATATAAACAATAGATGCTCCTAGAATGGAAATAATAGTTGAAATATTTCCGCTTAACTTTGGTGTTAATAGCATTGAAATAATTAGCACAGATATAGCCATTGAAAGTGTAGAAATCAGCGGAGTTATAATATACTCATTAATACCAAATTTTACACCTGTTAATTTGCAGACAATAATAATATTAATGATAGCTGAAACGCCATAACAAACAACTGTTCCAATTGGTGCACCATATATATTATAAGTGGGATTGCTTATCAAAATAACGTTTAGGATAATCTTTAATATTGCTCCGCTAAGAAGACTGATTACAGGGACAAACACTTTGCCTATCCCTTGCAATATTCCATTAAGCGTTTGAACAATGGAAAGAAATAATACCGCTGGACTTAGTTCGATAAGTAATTTAGATGCGATTACTAGTTTTTCGTTCGGTAGGTTATAAAGCAAATCTAAAATTGGTTTTGCTAGAAGCATAAGCCCTACGGCAGATGGTAAACCTACTAAAATAGAGAACTTTAAAGCTAAAGAAATATTATTATTCATTGCTTTTTTATTGCCCAATACGTTGTTTGAAGCTATTGCTGGAACTAAAGACATACATAAGGCTAAAGATATAACAGTTGGCATATTAACTAAAGTATTTGCATAACCAGTAAGCAATCCAAAAAGGCTAGTTGATACTTTAGCTGTATAACCTATCGAAATTAAGCTATTTGTTACAATTACTGTATCTATTGTATTAACCAATGGCATAATCGAAGAACCAATCATAATTGGTATGCACATTGATAGTAAGTTTTTCAACACCCTAAAAGCTGGTTCTTTGTGGATATATGGATTGGTTAGTTCATTTTTCTTTTTTAGCTCAAAAATATGAAACGAAAACTTTAATTTAAGGAATACCCATGATGCAACTTCGGATAACGAAACCCCAATCAAAGCTCCAGCTGCTCCCCATTCAACACCTTTGGGCATTAACTTATATGCAATGTATAATCCAGCTAAAAGCTTTATTGTCTGCTCGATAAGTTGGCTGATTGCCGTGGGTGTCATTCTGCGTAGTCCTTGGAAATATCCTCTATAAGCAGAAAATATAGCTACAAAAAAGACAGCTGGCGAAATACACATAATTGCATAAGATGCCCTTGGGTCGCCTGTCATAATTGCAAAACGTTCAGCTACAAAAAACATTATTAAGCTAGTTATTGTTCCTGTAATAATTAAGAATATAAGAGCTACCTTGTGGATTCTGTTTGCTCCAATATAATCATTTTTGCTAACTTTTTCAGACACAAGTTTGGCTATTGCATTTGGCATCCCAGCTGATGAAATGACTAAAAGCCATGAATAAACGGGGTATGCCTTTTGGTACAAACCCATTCCTTCATCTCCAATTAAATTGGCTAATGGAATTCTATATACCATGCCTATTAACTTAACAAGAATCCCTGTGAAGCTTAGAATCAATGCTCCCTCAATAAGGCTTTGTCGCTTTTTACTCATTATCCACCTCAAACTTATCTTAAAATAGCAATAAATTGACTATAAGGCTATTATGCTTTAAATAAAAATACATATACTTACTTATTTGTTCATTCTGCAAGTATATTACTATTTATACTATTAAACAACCGTATTAATTCAAATACTACTATTATTGCATTAATCAATGGTGCGATTACCAATCGGTGTTGTTTACTAACATGACTATTTTAAATAGCGGATAAGATAGTCTCTTGTTTTTTAGCATTGGTCTGAGTAATAAAAAAAGCTCCTACAATTAGTAGAAGCAATCCAAATATTAATCGCAATTCTCAAAAAGTGGTACAATATTATTTCTAATTAAAGAAATTCTGTCTTTCGCCCTTGGTTTAAATAATGAAGCTATGGAAACCACTATTTCCTTTTTTCCATCAAAATATATTACATTACCACCATCGCCCATTGCTGCACAAATTTTTTCTTCTTCATCTATAATCCACCAGAGATATCCATATGGCAAATTGTGCTTTTCCCATCGGCTATGTTTCTTTGTGCTATTATCAATCCACTTCGTTGATACGATTTGTTTATTATTCCATTTTCCTCTGTTTAGATATAGCTGACCGATTTTCGCCATATCCATCGGTGTAAGAGTAAGCCCCCAACCAGCAGTGTTTACACCCATTGAATCAGAAACCCAACCACTGATGTCAGTAGCTTTTGTAAATGCCATTTGCTCTTGTTTAGTTTCAAAAATAATATTTTTATCAACTGTAATATCTAGTGGCGAAAACAAATTCTTTCTTGCAAACTCAAGCAATGATTGACCAGTTGAATTGACAAGAATACCCGATAAAATATCAGGTCCGATAAGCGGTGTATATCGAAACTTACCAACTTTTCCATGACCACCTAATAAATCAAGGGAAGATTTTACCCAATCATCACTGGTAAAGTGTTTTTTATAAGGTGCAAGCCAATATTTATATGGAGCGGTCATTGTAAGTAAATTTCTTAGTGTGATATCGTTTATTGTTTTCTCTTTTCTTTTCACTTTATAATTTGGAAAAAAATCTAATACTTTTTGATCAATGCTTTTGATATACCCCATGTCTATTGCTATACCGATTAATATAGAAATTATGCTTTTAGTTACTGAAAAAACATTGATGGTACTGGCGGTTGTACATTCGTTAAAATAATTTTCATATAGTACTTTATCATTTTTCATAACAACAACACCTGCAACATTACTATGTTCACGCTTAATTGTATCTTCTAGCTGTTTCATTTCGTCTTGATTCATATATTTTTCTCCTTAATTTATTGGGACTACATAAAAAATATTGTTTAATTTTTATAGCATTTAGTTCCCATAAATTGAGCATATATTCATTAAAAATTATTTTCAAGAACTTTTTTTGTTTCCATAACAGCCTTTAAAAGTTTTCAGAATATGCAACAAGTTTTCATTGGAATACTTACATTTGGGTTTTTCTCTTCCAATATCATATCCAAGCTCATATTATTGAGTGTGATATATGGGGAGCGTTTAAAAAGAAATAGCAAGGAGTTTGTATTCTATGAAGCAGAATATTAAAAATGTGAATTAAGTTTAGATAAGCTGAATATGCTTAATGAATATATCGCTAGTTGGATACACAAGATATTAGAAATATTATTTAGCTGAAGATATTTCACTAGTAATACTAATTATATGTATTAATACTGTGAAAGGCTTTTTATCTTTATACTGATATTGGTACACTCTGTTATTTTAGAAAGATCGGGGTTTATTAGTTTACTGTCAGGATGTCTTTTTAGGATAAGCCACAACCTTATTTCGACCAGAAGTTTTTGCTTTATATAACATTTGATCGACACAGCCTATCATAGATTCAACCGTTAAATCATCCATTGAATATTCATATACACCAATGCTAATAGTCAACTTAAATTCTTGTTGATTTTCACCTATAAATACTTCGCTTTCAATTAATTTTCTTATTCTTTGTGCAATCTGAAATGCACCATCGACCTTTGTAGCCGGTAGCATTACGATAAATTCTTCACCACCATACCGAGCATAGAGATCAGAAGTTCTAATGGACGAATGTATCAAATCGCTCACCGAGCGTAATGCAATATCTCCAGTAAGATGACCGTATTTATCATTTACAGATTTGAAATGGTCAATATCGAACATCATTAAGCAAAACGGTTCTTTATAACGTTTACTGCGTATTATTTCTTTCTCAAGTTGATCCATAAAGTATCTACGGTTATAACTACCTGTTAAAGAATCTTTAGTTGACATCGTAATAAGCTGCTTTTCTGTATTGTAGCGTATGCGATAGCTATTAGACAATACCAACTGTATTATTATGATTATGAATGCAGTTGGCCACATAATAATCGCATAGTATTTATGTTGAAATCCTTTGACAATTCCTGACAACGCAATCAAATGTGGGAACAAGGCCGTCGCTAATGTTGACAAATGATTAACTCGTGTTGAGAAACCAAGCCCTAAAACCAATGACCATATCATAAACATCATATACCCATTAATACCATAGGTCGTCCCTGTTTCTAAACGATTTATTATTATTGAAAATACAAACATACAATAAAAAACTTCAATAGGGTATGTAAGTTTTAAGATCGTCCTATTTCTAATTTTTCTGAAAATTAATGTTCCACTTAGTGTAGCTAAATATAAAAATCGCAAACCAATTGTTTCTCTAGCGCCAATAGGATCTATAACATAGTCCCAGCCCCAAAGAGCTATGGCAGTAATTGCACCAAGCACGTACAATGCTGCTGTTAGCATTCGATGATCTTCTATTTTTTTCGCAAGATACTCTTTTTTATTCTCTACTCGCGGTTGCTTAAACAATTGACTTATTTGCATTGGTAATATCCCCTTAAATAACTGCTTACTTAATCAAGTAGCCAATTATGACATTTAATAGTATTATAACTGAAAATTTAGAGATTAAAAAGCTAGAAGTTTTTATTTTCCTCTTTTTTCATTATATGTTGAGAAGGGATATGCTTTGAAGTAATTGTGCAAGTGGAAATGAATTTGCTTTGAGCTTAGTTTTCCTCTTGTGTTAATTAACGCATTATTAACTAATCGGATTTGAATCGATAAATTAAAACAAAATAGCAAATATTAAAACAGCATTGATTTTAACTGTTTTTTTTGCCATTTTAAGATGCTATATGTATAATCTGACAAAGGTTCTCTAGATTTTAATGGTAATATTTAATAATAGTCAAAAAATGATTGACAATAGTACGATTACGTTATAAAATGCAAGCAAGTACTTGCATGGAGGGATTGTATGAAAAATACTCAAAATGATATTTTGGAAGCTGCAAAAGATTTATTTTCACAAAAAGGATATGTTGCTGTTCGGACAAAAGAGATTGCAAAAAAAGCGGGTGTCAATGAATCGACACTTTTTCGGTACTATAAGAGTAAGAAAATACTATTTGAAAGTATTATTGCAGAAAATATGAAAGTAATGGACAAAGAGGTTTTATTTCACAATCAATTGGTAGGGGATGTTGAAAAAGATTTACTTATGATAACATCACAGATGTTTTTGATATATCAAAGCAACGCTCAGATTATCAAAATGATTATGAAAAGCATTATTGAAGATACAGATGGATTGGATAGAAAAGCAGAAGAATGTAGAGGCGGTCATATTAGAAAATATCTCTTAATGCACTTTGCAGAGATGAAGAATAAAGGCACGATTAGCGATGACCCCAAAGTATTTATAGACTTGTATCTAAACTGCATGAATGGATACCTTTTAAACTCTTTTATTTTTGAGGATAAAGATGCAGACTTAGAGCAATTGAAGCAAATGACGTTAAAATTAATTGATTTAATTAAATAATAATAGGAGAAGTAATAATAATGAATAATGATAACAAAGATAACATGCTTGGAAATGAAAAGCTTTCTAAGTTAATCATGAAAATGTCGGTACCTGCAATAATGGGGATGATTGTTATGTCTTTATACAATTTTGTAGATGCGATATTTGTTGGAATGATAGGAACAAGAGCACTTGGTGCAGCAACGATTGGTTACCCGTTTTTTATGTTAATTATATCTATGGGGATGATGTTTGGTATTGGTGGTGCCTCATACTTATCTAGGCTGTTAGGAGAAAAGGACACGGACAAAGCAGAAAGAGTAACATCAACTGTTATTTTTGCATCCATCGCATTGGGTCTTGTGTTTTCAGCTATTGCAGCACCGTTAGCTGGTACTTTAGCAAACTTATTTGGGGCAACAGCGAATATTCAACCTTTAGCAAAAGAATATATTATGGTGCTGAGTTTGGGTGCAGTTTTCCCAATAGTTAGTATGACAATCAGTAATTTACTGCGTGCAGAGGGTAGTGCTATGCCAAGCATGATTGGTATGGCGATTGGTGCATTTTTGAATATTGCATTGGATCCAATATTTATTTTTTGGCTAGATATGGGCATCAAAGGAGCGGCTATTGCAACTGTAATAGCTCAAGCGGTATCTGCAATTGTTCTAATTGGATATTATGTTAGAAAGAAGACAGTTGTAAAAATTGCTATAAATAAAATTACATTTTCAGCTCAGATTTATTCTGAGGTATTAAAGATTGGTTTGCCAGTATTTTTACAGCAATTACTCACAAGTGTTGCGATGGCAGTTTTAAATAATGTAGCTGGGGCTTTTGGCGATGTTGCTGTTGCTGCAATTGGTGCAATTAACAGATTAGTCATGGTTGGGTTCGCAATTGTACTTGGTTTTGGGCAAGGCTTACAACCGATTATTGGTTATAATTATGGTGCAAAGAAATTTAAACGTGTAAAGGATTCAATGTATTTAACTACCCTTTATACGACGGTCGTATGTTTGATTTATACTGTTATATCAGTGTTTTTCCCATCTGGGCTAGCTGGGATATTCTCTCACGACCCAGAAGTTGTAGCGATTATTGCAAAAGGGTTGCAGTTTATGGCGATTTCATGGCCGATACTTGGTGCGTTTATTGTGGTGACAACGCTATTTCAATCTTTGGGTAAAGGCTTGCATGCAGCTATATTGGCACTGACAAGACAAGGAGTATTGTTGATTCTTTTTGTTAGCATGTTGCCAAAGTTTATGGGATTGAATGGTGTGCTATTATCACAGCCTTTAGCAAACATTGCAACTACTGTGCTTGGAGTGATTTTGTGTATTCCAATTTTTAAAGCATTTAATGCTGATGTTTCTTTAGATGAAGCTTCGTTTGATGCAGAAGCATTACCAGCAAACGAATAATATAAAGGAGAAGTGATTATGTCTCAAGCACTATTAACATGGGTAGAGATTATTTTTGACATTGTGTATCTTATCACCATTTGGACTTTGGTGGTACTAATGTATAAAAAAAGAGAAAACCTTTCAGTACAGAATAAATCAATAGGAATTTTGTTTATATGGGCATTTTTTCTGTTAGCATTAGGGGATACTGGGCATGTTGGATTTCGTGTATTGGCTTATAGTTTAGGTGGTCTTGAGGCTAATCCTGTACTGGTTGGGCTTGGTGCACTTGCAACAGCCATTACAGTCACTTTCTTCTATATGATTGTTGCTGAAATCTGGAGAATTCGATTTAATAAAAAAAGAGGCGTGATTTGGTGGAGCTTGATAGTTTTTGGTATTATTAGGCTTGCAATTATGATACCTGCTGCAAATAGTTGGGGAAGTGTTGTACCTCCGTTTAATTGGTCATTGGCTCGAAACATACCATTAATTATACAGGGTATTGGTGTTGCAGTTATCATGCTAGTTTGTGCGATAAAAGAGGATGATAAATTTACAAAGAAAATCAGCATTATGATTTTTATATCGTATACTTGTTATTTACCAGTTATTCTTTTTGTTCAAAAGTTACCGATTTTGGGCATGTTGATGATGCCGAAAACACTGGCATATATTGCAGTTGCGTTTATTGCTTATTCAATGTTTAAAATACCTAAGAACAAGATAAATACAACTTATGATATTTAGCAGTACATAATACTTAATTATTGTAAAGTTAATACAATTTATATAACATCTTTGACCGAAAGATCTAGAATATTCGGTCAAAAGATGTACACTCTTTTATCAAAAATCTATTCGTTTGGAAACACTTTAAAAAAATCAGATTGTTTATAAGTCGTTGTCATAGAATGTATCATAATCTTGATATATTGTATTTGTAGATTTCATTAATGAAGTTTTAATTTAAGGAACATTGCCATTTTATGGCTTGAGTATATAACTTCATCAAGACACCTTTGTTTATTGCGTATTTTTCTACAAATTTATCAACTTGATTCCATTTTGCTTGTTCTAGCGCAAGCGCCATGTTTAGCACATCATAAATCTCTGTTTCTTTTCCAAGAAGCGTATCTTTTACGATATCATCCAATGGAAGTTTTTCCAACACCTCTTCCATGCTTTTGTTTAATAGAACATCCAAAGATGAGAACATTCCGCACATAAAAAAGTCAGATTCACTGATGGTACTTTTTGTAGTAGCGGCAAACAAGCTCAAAAACTTACCTCGTATTAGGCAATTTTGAATTAGCTCTGTATTCTGGGTGTTTTCAATATCTTTCATCATCATAATATTAACCCATCTATAAAGCTCTAACACTCCAAGACGAACAACAGCTTGATGTATGCTTTCAATACTATGACTAGAACCATAAAAAGCGGAATTTACCATTTTTAGTAGTTTGTAAGATAAATCCAAATCTCTTTCGAATATGCTTGAAATATATTTTAGATTAACCTTTGTTTTGCGCAGTTCTTGAGAAATCTTGACAAGATTATCGGAAATGTTTCCGATAGATTGGGCATTTATCATTACTGGTTTTGAGAAAAAATAACCCTGGAACAAATTATAGCCCATATTTTTTGCAAGCTTAAAATCTTCTCTTATTTCTATTTTTTCAGCTAAAAAGATGATTTTACCTTTATATTTTCTTAAAAAATCTTCTTGTAGTTTGATTGTACTGTGAACAAAATCTATTTTGACGATATCTGCAAGTGCAATAATTTTTTCATTATAAATTTGATTTTCATTCAATGCAAAATTATCAAGCGCAATCACATATCCTTCTTTCTTCATTTCTTTGCATACGTCGATAAACTCTTGATCTGTTTCAACATTTGACGAAATCTCTATTATAGTTTGACTTTTTGGTAGCAAAAATGGAGCTTTTTTTATCAACAGTTTGGATGTGAAATTAACAAATCCTTTTTTATCACCAACAAGATCGGGAAATTCTGTTATGAAAAAATCGTCTAACAAAGATGCTGTTGCTTTATCGTGGTCTGTACCCTCATAAGAGTTTTTTACGCTTTTTCTGTGCAGCATTTCATAACCATAAATAGTCATGTTTTGATTGAAGATAGGTTGTCTTGCGATATAAATATTGCTCATTTTGGTCACCTTTCGAAAATGGGGGATGTGTATATTATTATATCACTATAAGATCAATCGTTCAAAATAAATTTGCAAATATAAATATTATTTATCCATTAGAACTTTGCTAAGGTATATTTAATAATTGTAAATCTTAAAAATATTATTCGTGAAAGTGTTATTTGCACAGTATGGTCATGGATGAAACAAATGAAGACATAAGTGGTTGATTTTAATTATCATCTTGTTTTTTACTCGTTACTTATCAATTTAGGTTATATAGTTCTTCGTATATTTTCAATAATCTCTGTAAAACTCAGAATTAATGCTTCGGTTTAAGTTTGAGTATTTGACAGTGCGTTTTATCTAAAGTATAATAAATTAGTGAAGTATGCATCTTGAATATGACTTTTGCGAGCCTAATCATGTTTTTAGCAGGTTTTGAGTAAGCTGAAGAGGTAATCTAAAAGAGAATGTAGAAAAACATAATTGATAGAACTGGGGTTTGTTCAGGATCCATTTAAGGGTAATGAACTAGGCTATGATTTAATCGTGGCTTAATATGAGCATTTAAGCGAAATATAAACACTCTAACTCTGTGTATTTTATATACATATGTGTTAGGGTGATTTTTTTTATGGGTCATCGATGATGGCTATATTTGTGAGCAGTTTTATGTACATACGCAATTTTATTGCTAAATATATAACAGTAAATAAAGGAGGAAATAAATGATTGAACTTAAAAATGTATCAAAGTCATATGATGGAATAACGAACGTTGTTGAAAAACTATCATTAACAATTGCTGAAGGCGAGTTGGTCGTTTTAGTTGGCGAAAGTGGTTGTGGAAAAACAACGACAATGGAAATGATAAATCGTTTGAATGAACCATCAAAGGGCGAGATTTTTATTGATGGTAAGAATATCAATGATGTTGATAGAAATGAGCTTAGAAGAAATATCGGATATGTTATTCAAAATGTTGGGCTTTTTCCACACAAGACGATTGAGCAGAATATCTCAACTGTGCCAAGAATGTGTAAAAAGGACAAGCAAATAATAGATCAAAAAGTAAAAGAATTATTTAAAGTTATTGAGTTGCCATATGAGGATTATGCTCATAGATATCCGCGTGAACTTTCTGGTGGACAGCAACAAAGAGTTGGTGTTGCAAGAGCACTTGCGAATGATCCTGATATCATATTGATGGATGAACCGTTTTCTGCATTGGATCCTATAACTAGAGAACAGCTTCAAGATGAGCTTTTAAGGTTACAAGACGAACTTAATAAGACGATTGTATTTGTTACGCATGATATTGATGAAGCGATAAAGATTGGTGACAAAATAGCAGTTATGCAGGATGGAAAAATTGTGCAATACGATACACCTGAAAACCTACTAAAAAACCCTGCAAGTGATTTTGTTGAATATTTCGTTGGTAAAGATAGACTTTGGAAAACACCAGAGATGCTGTCTGCTAAAGATGTTATGATTGATCCAGTGGTTGAAATTGGTTCAAATCGCTCTGCTGCTCAGGCTATTGAAGTTATGAAAAAACGCAAAACGACGGTATTGGCTGTTGTTGATAGCACAGCTGAAAAGCCACACAAGCTTTTAGGTCTAGTCGGCGCTAACAGGCTTTATGGTGTCTTTGATAATTCGATTAAGATGAAGGACATCATGAAAACAGAATTAACCAAGATTTCGAGCGATATGCCACTTAATGAAGTAATAGCGCTTAGAACAGAAAAGAAAATACATTCCAGCCCTGTTGTTGATGAAAACGGCGGGTTGATTGGATTTATTACAAACACCAGTATTCTCAATGTACTCAATGAAATAATGCCAGAAAGTGAGGATTACTAATATGGAAGTATTAACTTATATATCAGGAAATTGGCCATTGATTATGGAAAAGATGGGAGAACACTTATCTCTATCTGCGACGGCTGTTTTATTTGCATGTCTCTTTGGAATCCCAGTTGGGTTTTTAATCGTAAACAATAAAAGTCTTGCTAAAATCGTAATAAATATTGCAAATATTATTCAAACGATTCCATCACTTGCACTTTTTGCTTTTGCTATGCCTATATTTGGTATTGGATCAAAACCAGCGATTTTCGCACTTTTCTTATATGCACTTTTACCAATTATCAAAAACACATTGATTGGAATTAGAAACGTTAACCCAGCGACTATCAAAGCTGCAAAAGGTATGGGGATGTCAAAATTTGAAATCATGTTCAACGTAGAAGTTCCATTGGCGATATCAGTCATTATGGGTGGAGTAAGAATTGCAACGGTTACATGTATCGGTATTACAACTATTGCTACACTGATTGCGGCAGGTGGACTTGGTGATTTAATCTATCAAGGACTTGGAATGTATAATGTAGAAATGATTTTAACAGGAGCTATCTTCTCAGCACTGCTAGCATTAGCGGCAGACTTTGGATTGGGAATTTGCGAAAAACTATTAACATCAAAAGGTATCACTAAAGAAGATTAATTTTAAGAAGTATTTAAATATAAAGATTAATAAAAGAGCCATCTTAAAAACAATAAGTTTTAAGAAAGCTCAAAAAATTTTGGAGGAAACAAATTATGAAAAAAGTTTTAATTGTAATGCTTATAGCTATTATGTTATTGAGCATGGTAGGATGTGGCGGTAAAGCTGATAAAACAGTTACGATTGCACACAAGAACTATACGGAGCAAAGAATTACTGGTCAAGTTATGGCTGTATATTTAGAGTCAAAAGGATTTGAAACTGAAGTTAAAGAACTAGCAGGAACAATGCTATGTTATAACGCACTAAAAAGCGATGACATTGACATGTATGCTGAATTTACAGGTTCTGCATATGGTGCGATCTTTGAGCAAACAGAAGTTTTAACACCTGATGCAACATATGATTGGGTTAAAAATGAAGCGGAAAAACAACATAAAATCACATGGTTAAACCCTTTGGGTTGGAACAACACATATGTTCTTTCAGTTAGACCAGAAACAGCAGAAGAGCTTGGATTAACTACAATTTCAGATTTAATACCTGTTGCTGGCGACCTTATTCTTGGTAGTGATGCTGAGTTTCTTAATCGTACAGATGGATTGCCAGGTTTAAAAGAAGCGTATACTGGTTTGGCGTTTAAAGATGAGATGGCAATGGATCAAGGACTAACATATGCTGCTTTAGATAGCAAAGATCTTGATGTAAATACATCATTCTCAACAGATGGAAGAATCGCAAAATTTGGTTTTGTTAATCTTGTTGATGACTTAAACTTCTTCCCACCATACTATGTAACACCAATTTTAAAAATGGAGTATGCTGAGAATAACCCAGAAATCGTTGCTGCACTTAAAGAGCTTGGCGGTAACTGGAATGATGAAGAATTACAAATGTATAATTTATCAGTTGATGAAGGCGAAAAGACTGCAAGAGAAGCTGCAGAGCAAATGCTTAAAGATGCTGGATTGATTGACTAATAAGCGTTAAGTGAATTATAATGCATTATCACTATTTTATGTGGTAATGCATTTTTTTTATGAAGCGGAGCGAATTGATGGAGCGAAATTTATACAAAGATAGAAATTTAAATTGGGATGAAGAAGTGGATGTTGCCATTATAGGCAGTGGATTTGCAGGATTAGCAGCGGCAATAGAAGCTAAAAACACTGGTAAATCCGTTATTGTCTTTGAAAAAATGAGTGCTGTTGGTGGAAACTCAATAATCAGTGATGGCGGTGTGGCTGCCCCTGAAACTTCGATTCAAAAGAAGTTTGGAATAAGCGATTCAAAAGATTTGATGTATGAGGATATGTTAAAGTCTGGTCTTGGGCTTAATTATCCACAGCTTGTAAGGATAGTTGTTGATAAAGCAAGCGAAGCTTTTGAATGGTCAAGGGATTATCTTGGCGTTGAATATCTTGATAGAATCGATCAATTTGGTGGACATTCAGTTGCCAGATGTTATACAGCTAAAAACATTTCTGGTGCTACTATTATCAAAAAGCAGGTTACAAAAGCAAAAGAGTTAGGTGTTGAAATTAGATTGAAAACGTGCTTTGAATCTTTCATTATGGATGCTGATGGATGCGTAATTGGTATTGTTTTAAGGAATAACTATGATTATAAAAACCCAGATATAGGCAGTGAAAAATATATAAAAGTAAAAAGTGGCGTTGTTCTTGCAACCGGTGGGTTTGGTAGCGATGTTGAATTTAGGAGTGCGCAAGATCCAAGACTTACAGCAAAAATCGATACTACTAATAAGCCTTTTGCTACGGCAGAGGCTTTAAAAGAGGCAATGAAAATTGGAGCGATGCCTATACAGCTCTCTCAAATACAACTTGGTCCATGGGCTAGTCCTGATGAAAAAGGATATGGCGATGCACCAGAGTTTTCGGAGTATATATTATTCCAATATGGCGTGATTGTTGATCCTAAAACAGGAAAACGTTTTGTAAATGAATTAGCTGATCGTAAAACACTATCTGATAAAATCCTTTCAATTGATCATCCATGTGTTGGTGTTGCTGATGCAAAAGCGGTTAAGCTATCTGGATGGAATATAGATAGATGTTTAAAAAAAGGTGTTGTAAGAAAATTTGATACTTTAAATGATCTTGCTGATTTTTATCAGATTTCATATAAAGAACTTAATGAAGCTATCAATAGTTTTAACGATTGTGTAGCTATTGGTGTGGATAAATATTTTTCTAAACCGATACTCAGCATAGCGGATCAAATTAAACATGCTCCTTTTTATGGTGTTAGATTGTGGCCGAAAGTACACCATACTATGGGAGGGATTAGCATAAATGAAAGGGCGGAAGTGCTTGATATTGATGGTAAACCGATAGAGGGTTTGTATGCTGCTGGAGAAGTTTCTGGTGGAATTCATGGGGCGTGTCGACTTGGAAGTTGTGCAATTACAGAATGTTTTGTGTTTGGAAGAATAGCTGGACATAACGCAGCAAAATAATAAAACTCATATATGGGTATAGCGTTTGACTATTGGATGGTGATATAATTATTAACAATATTTGAGTAAGGTGGATAAGTGAAGGATGAAAGCGGAATATATAGTACAAGAAATAACAAAAAATAAATTAGATAGTGCTCTTAACTTAATAAATAAAGTTTTTGATGAATTTGTTGCATATGAATACTCACAAGAGGGAGTTAAAACGTTTAAGGATTTTTGTTCTTTTGATGCAATATCTAAAATGATGGATGAGGGACTAATGAAGATGTGGGGCGTTATTGATAACAATCAAGTTATAGGGATTATCGCTACAAGAGATGTTTCACATATCTCTATGTTTTTTGTAGATAAGGAATATCAAAAAAGAGGTATTGGCAAATGTCTATTTGCTAGAATGTTAAATGATAATGCACTGAATGATAAGATAGAGATAACAGTTAATTCTTCACCTTATGCAAACGATTTTTATCATAGTCTTGGATTTGAAGATACTGATATCCAAAAGGAAATGAATGGGATTATATATACTCCGATGAAATATACAGATTGTGCTAAATTATAAGTATAAACCAAAATGTTTTAAGCAGAGAAATTATTATTTGTCTCGATTATGATATAATGATGCTAAGTGAAAACTGGAGGAGAAATATTGAAATTTAAACACATAATATGGGACTACAACGGCACTATACTAGATGATGTGGATCTATGCTTGGATATTTTAAATCATATGTTGTATGAACAAGGCAACGCAAAGAAAAGTTTTGATTTAATGGCTTATAAAGAGATATTTGGTTTTCCGATAATAGACTATTACATTAAAGCTGGGTTTGATTTTGAAAAGAGTAGCTTTGCGGAGCTTGCTGATAGTTTTATTGATACATACTATGCAAGGGCAACTGAGCACAGGATAAAAGATGGCATGCATGAAATTTTAAAGTATGTATCACTGTCTGATTCAACTCAATCCATACTGACTGCCTCTATGAAAGAAAGGACACAATCTCAGCTGAATACCTTTGAAATAAGTGGCTATTTTTCTCATATTTCGGGGCTTAATAACAATCAAGCAAAAGGTAAAGACGATTTGATACCAGAACATTTATCTAAGATTGATGCACATGTAAATGAGATATTGTTTGTGGGGGATACTGACCATGATTTGCTTGTGGCAAATAAGATTGGCTGTAAATGTGTATTGGTTTCAGATGGACATCAATCATCAGAACGCTTAATGAGTGTACATGCAGATGTAGTTAACGGTTGTAATGAACTGTTGGAATATATCAAATAATAAGTTTTATGAGTTTGAATGTGTTAATCCAATGAAAACGAAAAAATTATTAATTTGGCGATATTTACCTCTATAATGAGCAGTTTTGTCCTAAGGGATTACTAGATGGGTTTGAACTGTAATTGTGTAAACTATATAGATTTTTAGCAGTAATTTATAATAAAGAATTACTGCTTTTTTTATATCATAAATTCAATTTATAATTGTTTTTGAATATATTTTTAAAGCATAATATTATTTAATCAATGTTGGTAAAATATGGTAAAGTGGACTTGATACTAAATTACGTAAGATGGATGTTGAAGGGGATATTATGGGTAAAAAAATAGTAATTATTGTAATTATATTGTGTATGTTTTTTGTTGTATTTGCACCGAGTGAAGTTTTGGCTGCAAACGAAAAAAAGTATACTGTTATGATTATGCTAAACGGTTCTGATCTTGAATCAGATGGTGGTGCTGGTACGGATGATATACAAGAAATGTTGGAAATTGGTTCTGATGAGAATATAAATATTATTGTACAAACAGGTGGAACACAAAAGTGGCAAACAATGAAGCCATTCCTTATTATCAGTATGAGGATTTAAATGGCGATATTGGAAAAGTGTTTGGAAATCGATTTGTTGTTGAGGATAAGCTAGAGTTGGGATGGAAAGAGTTTCCGGCAGGAGAGTATGTTTTTGGATTTGAAGTTGTGGATATTTATCAAAATAGGACATATACAGATTTTATAGTCTATGAATTTGATGAAAATGGCATTGTTGAAATGGATGGCAAAACTCTTAAATGGGGTAGGTTGCTATTGATGATATTAGTATTAGCGGTCGTTATATTCTTGATAATTATTTTGGTAAAAAGGGCAAAAAGTAAAAAACAATAGTGTATGTGAAGCTGTTGTATACGAGATACAAGTCAATAAAAAACAAATTATAAAACAAATATTTAAAAACCGCATAATATCAAATATGCGGTTTTTTATTTATATTGATTTTGAATCGCAAGGTTATTTCTTTAGTTTTCTTTTTATTGCGCCTTCGATACCGAATGGCACCCAAAACACCACATAAACGATAGCTGTTAATATAATAAGACCAATCATATACCAAGGTGATGGTCCGAAAATATCCATTATTAGATCAATGGGTGAGCCGCCAAGTGGTGGATACATTACGAACATATAATTACCGACATCATAAGGCGGGAAAAAAATCATTAACCAATTTAAACCGTAGACAATCAGTGCCATTATTGCTGAAATAATAAGCACCATCGGTAATGCCTTCAACTTTGGTCTATATCCTTCGAAAAATGTTACGAGCAATACACCGATCACGATGCCGCCATGTCTGAAAAAGAAATTAAAAAATGAATAGGTTGGAAAGCCATAACCGATCAGATCTGGGGTTATAAGTGCCATAAATGCACCGCAGATGCCCCAAATAAAAAGCATATCGTAAATAATATCACGACTTTTACCTTTCTTCATAAACAAAAGTGCAAACAAAGCAATCGCTGAAAGGTCGCACATATGAAGCGGTAAGTTTGTTGCAATATTATAGCCACCATCAAAAAATACGATTACACGATTAATCAAATCACCATCAAGCACCAGTATGGCTACTACTAAATATAGGATGGTTCGCACATTGTCGGTTGGTTTTAACCGATATATCCCCAATAAAATCAAGAGGAATATAAGGCATGATACCACTGCCCAAATGTGATCCCTTGAAAAGAATTCAAATACATCGCCCCTATATCCATGTTTTGTTGTAATGGTTAGCGAATGAAATACATGCTCTTTTTGTGCTGTGATAATCTTAACTTTAACGTCATTAAGTCCTTCATCGATGCTAACCTCGTTCATAAACACACAGATTGTCGATATATCCTGACCTTTGTGCTTAATCACTGTTCGCTCTATCGGATATACTTTATCGTTGTTAAAGATCAGTTCGGCAGATTCTATTTTATCCTTACAATAGATTCTGCCTGACATAGTAAGCTCGGTGTTATAGGTTCCGCCATCTATTGGGTTTGTCCAATAAACACCACGTTCCCAGTTGTTTTCACCTCGCATTACAAATGCAAAAATCAAGGATAGCGCAACTAAAACGATGAGGTATACGATAAACATCCACTTCCAATTTTTGTCCATCAAAGCTTTCATCAAAATGTTCCCTCTAAAAAATATTTTAATTCCCATATTAAATATTATGACAAGTTTCATATTATTGTATCAAAAAGCAATCAGTATTGCTAATTATTTTGTCGAATTTTTGTTGTTCTTATTGTAAATTATAAAAACATTCTATATTTATTAATTAGAATTTTATTATTGAAATGGTATATAGACAGTGTATTTTTCAGCTATGTTAATAATAGTTATAATGCTGGTTTTGGTATAGTGGATTGTTTTGTAATATTCGATTTCGCATGAATTTCAACATCCATCTATACCGTCAGTTTCACTTTGAGTATTAAGCTACTTTTTGGCATTCGCCAACATCAACTTAATGCGATTTTCTTGATTTACCCGTGTTGCTCCTGGGTCATAATCTATTGCAACGATATTTGAATCTGGGTAGTTTTCCTTTATTTTTCGAATCATACCTTTTCCTGAAATATGATTTGGCAAGCATCCAAATGGTTGTGTGCACACCACATTGTTTATACCAATATGGCAAAACTCAATCATCTCAGAAGTTAAAAGCCAGCCTTCTCCCATGTTATTGGCGCTACCCATATAATCTTTAACTAAACCTTTTAGTGTCTCAAAGTTTTGAATGTTTCGAAAATTTGAATGTTCAGAAATTGCCTTTTGCATATTCTTTTGGAATTTCAACATAAAGTTGTTCATGATTTGCACAAGCTTAGGTTTTATAAAACTTCCTCCATAGACATTTCTATTTTCCACTATACTATCTAGTGCGTATAATAAAAAGTCCATCAAACCAGGCACAATAACTTCGCAACCTTCATCATGTAAAAACTGCTCTAAATTATTGTTGCCAAGCCTTGCATACTTAACATATATCTCACCAACAATTCCAACTTTTATCCTTTTTTCATCTCTGCGTTCAATCGCCATAAACGATTTTACAATCTTGACTATATTTTTTTTAACATTTTTTGTTCTTAGGTTTTTTATACTCTCATATTCTTTGCTTAAAATAGATTCCCATTGTGCTACTAACTCATCTGTTTGCCCTACATTTACTTCATAAGGTCTGCATTGATTGGATAGCCACATAAGCATATCGCCATAAACCATTGTGTAAACCAATTGTATAAGCAAAGGGATTGTTAACTTAAAACCAGGATTTTTTTCTATTCCAGATAAGTTTAATGATACGACAGGAATATCCTCTAAACCATTTCGCTCTAACCCTTTTCGCAGTAGATGAATATAATTAGAAGCTCTGCAACCACCACCCGTTTGAGTGATCATTACGGCTGTTTTATCAATATCATATTTACCGCTTTTAATAGCATCGATCAGTTGACCGATAACTAAAAGTGCTGGATAACATGTATCGTTATGAACGCTTTTTAGCCCCTGCATCACGATATTTGGATGATCGGTATCTAAAAGCACTACATTATAGCCATTAAGTTCAAATATCTTTACGAGCAATCTAAAATGGTATGGCATCATCATTGGCATCAGTAGTGTATAATTTTTCTTCATCTCTTTTGTGAATATTATTCGACCGTCTTTATCTCTTTTCATAATGTCCCCGTCTATTTATCTTATCTCTAAATCGGATTTATCTAAAATCGATAATGCTGCAATCAAGCTTCTTATTCTAATTTTTGCAGCACCTAAGTTTGATATCTCATCGATTTTTAATTGTGTGTATATTTTGTCGTTTTTTTCTAGCATTTCTCTAATCTCATCTGTTGTGACAGCATCAGTACCACATCCAAAAGATACGAGTTGAACTAAATGCATATCAGGTTGTGTTGTGACATAATTTGCCGCACTATACATTCTGGCTTGATATGTCCATTGATTCAATATACGTGTCTTTGGTTTTTTTAATATATGCGAAACACAGTCTTCAGTAAGCAGCACCATATTATATGAGCTAATGAGTTCGTCTAGTCCATGATGAACCTCTGGATCTACATGGTAAGGACGACCAACTGCAACGATAATTTTCATATCATTATGTTTTGCATAATCAATAGCTTTTTGTCCTTCGTCTATAATGTATTGTTTAAATTGCTTGTGTGCAGTATATCCACTTTTTGCTGCTTGTTTAATATCTGAAAAGCTCACATCATAAATGGTGGAGAAAAATTCATATGCTTTTTTTATAAAATCTTTCTTCCTATGCATACCAAAATACGGTCTATAATAATTAACTTGTTTTAATTTAGACATATTGGCATCCAAAAGTTCGGGGTAATATGCGACAACTGGACAGTTATAATTATTATCACCTAACTTTTCGTCAAAGTTATAACTCATGCAAGGATAGAAAATATCTTTTATGCCTTTTTCAAGCAACATTTCCATATGACCATGCATCATTTTTGCGGGATAGCATACTGTATCTGATGGTATAGTATGTTGTCCTTTAACATAAACGTCGTAGTTTGACTCTCCTGAAAGAACTAACTCGACATCCAGTGCATTGAAAAAAGCGTTCCAAAATGGTAAGTTTTCATACATATTGAGTCCCATTGGCATTCCAATTTTACCACGTTTTCCATCGTTGCTTTTTAATGAATTTAGATAGTTATATTTTACTTGGAACATATTTGGTGTATCATTTTTCTTGCCACCATTATTAGGTCGCTCACATCTGTTTCCAGAAATATATTTTTCATTACCGTTAAATTTATTTATTGTTAGTTTGCAATGATTAGTACAAAGCTTGCATGTCGCGTTGGTTGATATATGATTAAAATCTTTGAGTACATCATACTGGATAATGTTGCTATCTTTGCAGCTCATCTGCATTGAGTGAAGTGCGGCACCAAAAGCACCCATAAGACCAGCAATCGAAGGACGCGTAACATCACGGTTGATCTCTCGCTCAAAACTTCGAAGAACTGCATCACTTACAAAAGTTCCACCCTGTACAACGATGTTATCGCCCAAATCATCCGCGCTGTTTGCACGTATAACTTTATAAATTGCATTCTTAACAACACTGAGCGATAGCCCTGCCGAAATATCATCAACGCCAGCACCATCTTTTTGTGCCTGCTTGATTGATGAGTTCATAAACACGGTGCATCTTGATCCTAAATCCATCGGATTTTTAGCGAATAATGCCAAATTAGCAAAGTCTGAGACCGAATGACCAAGTGCTTTTGCATATGTTTCGATAAATGAACCACATCCCGAAGAGCATGCCTCGTTAAGCATAATATTGTCGATTGAATTGTTTTTTATATGAAAACATTTAATATCTTGACCACCGATATCTATTATAAAATCAACATTAGGATTAAAAAAATGTGCGGCACGGAAATGAGCCATAGTCTCTACCAAGCCAAAATCTATCTTGAATGCTGTTTTGATGATATCCTCGCCGTATCCTACAACGCAGCTTGATTTGATATTGATTCGATCACCTGTCTTGTCATAAATGTCTAGCAATTGAGTTTTTACAACATCGACAGGATTGCCATGATTATTATTATAATAGTTATATAGTATATTGCCGTTTGGATCTATTAATACTATTTTTGTTGTTGTACTACCAGCATCAATTCCAAGATAAGCATCGCCTGAGTATGAGTTTATATCAATATATTTTGCGTCGCTTTTTGAATGTCTGGTATTAAATTTATCATATTCTTGTTTTGATTCAAAAAGAGGTTCTAATGAATCGATTATATTATTTTCGGATTTTGCATCCTCTATAATACGATTGAGAAGTTCGTTGAATGAATGCTTTTTCTCTTGACCTGCAAACATTGCAGCACCTTTACACACAAAATATTGTGAGTTTTTTGGAAAAATAGCTTGATCATCAGATAAATTAAGTGTTTTGACAAAACGATCACGAAGTCCTGAAGAAAATGTTAGTGGTCCACCTAGAAAAATTACCTTACCTTTAATTTCTCGACCTTGTGCTAATCCTGCGACAGTTTGTCCAACAACAGCTTGATAGATGCTAGCTGCAATGTTTTCTTTGCTTGCACCCTGATTCAACAGTGGTTGAATATCTGATTTTGCGAAAACGCCACATCTACTTGCAATGGTATAAATAGTTTTATGATTCAATGATAATTCGTTTAACTGCTCAAGTGAAACATTCAACAATGTCGCCATCTGATCGATAAAAGCGCCTGTTCCGCCTGCACACGATCCATTCATTCGATATTCCAAACCATTAGTCAAAAAGATGATTTTTGCATCTTCGCCGCCGAGTTCAACTGCAACATCAACATGACCATCGTATTCTTTGATAGCCAGTTGTGTTGCATATACCTCTTGAACAAAAGGTAAATCCCAAGCTTTGGCTTTACCTAAGCCAGCAGAACCTGTGATTGCAACACGCAGTTTAGTATTCTTTTGCGTCAATGGTTTAATCTCGTGCAAAATTTCAATTATTACTGCATCGATATCGGCATTATGCCTTCTATATCGTCTAAAAATACATTTGTCATTTTCGTAAAGTAAAACCTTTACTGTTGTTGATCCAACATCAATCCCTAACCTCAAAACTAACCCCTTTCGTTTTGTGAAAATATATAAATAGTTCAATTGCTTATTTTTTTAAAGTATATTACTTATTGTGATTTGATCAGTTCATATAAATCTAGAAGGTTATTGCTTAGAACCCTTTCAATATCATCTTGCTCTGTTGTCAACCATAAAAACAACGTGCCTTTTACGGTTGTGTTGATAAGATTGGCAATTTTGTCTGCTTGAAGTTTATCATCGATTTCGCCTGTTTCAATACCTTTTTCTATAATTGTAGTAAAAGCTTTGCGTACGGCTAAATCTTGATTGATATTACACTTTTTAAGTTCTGGACTCATTTTTAAAGCAGAAATAAAAAGGGTATAAAAATCTTTTTGATTATAGTATTCACTACTAAATCCATTTTTTGGTTTCATACCTGCGACCGATTTTGCAATCAACAATAGTTTATCTTTTGTGTCTTTGCCTTTGGTTGTAATTTTATTGACAGTTTCATTGATATGCTGTAAGAAATATTTTTCAATAATCTGATTTAGCAATTCTTCTTTATTTTTAAAATGATAATAAAATGCACCTTTAGATAATTTTGTTCGGCTTATTATCTCGTTAAGGGAAATTTCGTCAAACCCTTCTTCTAAGAAAGCACTAAATGCTATATCAAGTATTTTTTGTCTTGTTTGCATAATAACTCCTAACATACCTACTGGTCGGTATTATTATACTAAACTATAATTTCGATGTCAAACACATGTGCAATTTAAGTTTTGTTATTATCTTCTTACATGTGTTTTTTGCTGATTCATATCATTGTTGTTTGGATGTTTAATAGTAAAGTTTACCCATATTTTAGATAGAATAGAAATAAGCGTATTTAAAAGGTGGAAAAAGTATTTTTATGGTATAATATATTATTATAGTAAAAGAGTAGAATAAAGAGGAGTATAGATATGTTGGTTTGGATAAAAGTTTGTAAACATAAAATTTTTGAATCTTTTTTAAGTATCTCTTTGATATTTTTGCTTTTTTGTCCATATGTGTTTGCACAGGCACAAGAGCCTACATTCGAAGATAAAAGGGTGTTGTTTATAAGCTCATATTCGTCAAGCTTCTTGGCGTTTTTTGAACAGATTGATGGTGTTAATCAGGCTTTTGAGGATTACCCAATTACACTGGATGTTGAGTTTATGGATACAAAACGCTTTTATAATGAAGAAAACATCCAAAATTTTTATGTTAGTCTTAAATATAAATTAGATAATTTCCCGTCATATGATATGGTGATGGTTGCTGATGATAATGCTTTAGATTTTGTTATGGAACATCAAAAGGATATGTTTGATGGTCTGCCTATCGTTTTTTTGGGGATTAATGATCTTGAAAAGGCTATAAAATTCAGTGAAGATGACTTGGTTACAGGTGTGCATGAGGGTAAATCCATGGCTGAAACTATCAATATGGCTTATAGTTTGAACCCTAAAGCGACAAAAGTTGTTGCACTTCTCGATGGATCTCCATCCAGTTTGGGGGATTATCAGTTGCTTAGTGATGAGCAAAACGAATTTAGTCATCTAACGGTAGAGATGCTGAATTCTTCCGAAATGACCTTTGATGAATATAGAGATGCTTTATCTAAACTTGGAAATGAATCGATCATTATCTACTTGGCAGTATATAAAGATAGTGAGGGTGCATTTATTGAATTTGATCAGGCGATAGAAATGGTTTCGCAGAGTGCAACTCAGCCAGTGTATGTGCCGTTTAGTTATGGTATCGGAGATGGTTTGTTGGGTGGTAAGGTTGTTTATTATCTGGATCAAGGTAATGCAGCAGCATCTATGGTTTTGGACTATTTTAATGGAAAACCCTTAAAAGATATTCCGATTCTTGAGGAGAGTCCAAATCGTTATCTTGTCGATTATGAATGTCTGACTCATTTTGGACTTTCTGAAGATGAGCTTCCTCAAGATGTGACATTTATCAATAAACAACAAAGCTTTTTACAGAAAAACTTTCTTTTTGTTTTGGGTACGACAGCGATAATCTTATTAGAATTGTTAATTATTTTTAGCTTAATAATCAATATTAAGAGAAGAAGAGCGTCGGAGTGTGAACTTCAGGTTAACAAGGAAAAGTTGCAAATAACCAACGAAGAACTTGAAGATGCTGTTAATGAACTAAGAGTGATAAATCTTGAGCTTGAAACTAACATAAAACTTATCACTGAAAAGGATAATCACATAGAAGAGCTGGTATATATTGATAACTTGACTGGTTTGATGAATCGTTATGCATTCTCCGAATTTATTAAAGATAAACTTCTTTATAAACCAGAGAGGTTTGCGTTGATATTTATTGATATGGATAATTTCAAGAATATAAATGATACTTTTGGTCATGATATTGGTGATCAGGTGGTAAGAAGCTGTGGTGAGAGATTATCTAATTTGCAATCTGATGTTGTTAAAGTATCAAGATTTGGTGGTGATGAATTTGTAGTAATTGTTGAGTATTTCACCGATATGGATAAGTTTATGGCTTTGGCAGAGCAAATTCATAATGAATTTAATGATCAAATTGAGATCGAATACAATAGGTATCATTTGACAGCAAGTTTTGGTGTTGCAATATATCCAGATCATGGTAATACTATTGAAGAATTGATGAAAAATGCTGATATTGCACTATATGAAGCAAAGAATAATGGCAAGAATCAGTCAATGATATATAACGATGAAATGAAAGAGGTATTTGAGAAAAAATTGCTACTTCAACGACAGTTAAAAAAAGGTTTTGTTAATGAAGAGTTTTATCTTAATTATCAGCCGTTTATTTCTGATGATGGTACGGTCGAAGGTTTTGAAGCGTTGATAAGGTGGCATGATGACATACTTGGACAAGTTTCACCGTATCGAATGATTAGAGAAGCGGAAGAAATGGGATTGATTGTCGAGATTGGGGAATGGGTTTTTAAACAAGCTTGTTTGTTCTTAAAGAAAATAAATGAAACGATTGATTATGATCTGTATATGTCAGTTAATGTGTCCGCTGTTCAGCTTATGGTCGGTGATTTTTCAGATCGGATTAAAGATATTGCACATGCCGTAGGTATCAATCCTCAGAATATTTGCCTTGAGATGACCGAAACTATTTTGATTGAGAATTTAGAGTTGGGCAGAAAAACTGTGAAAGAGTTGAGAGATTGTGGGTTTATGGTAGGATTAGATGATTTTGGAACGGGTTATTCGTCACTAAGCTATCTCAAAAATCTAGAGATTGATCTTCTAAAAATCGATAAATCTTTTGTTGATAACATAGAATGTAGTTCTTTTGACAGAGATATCATTGAAACAGTAGTGAAAAGTGCAAGGCACAAGCAGTTAAAGGTTATTGCAGAAGGGGTTGAAAAGAAAGCTCAAGAAGAAGTGTTGAAAAAATTGGGATGTGAAGTGATTCAAGGTTATCTTTATAGTAAACCGCTTAGTGCTCAAGATGCACAGGAGTATTTGAAGATTCATAAAAGGAAATAGATTTTGAGTTTTTATATTGTTATTAATTCAGCAACATCATTTAGCATAATTTATTTTATTGCTTATTGTGACTAATATGTATTGTATTGTTTGAGTGTAATGGTATAATTGTATTAAGTAATTGCTGGTATATCTAATAAAAAATTCAAATTGTATAAAAAATTATCTTGTAATGGTGAAGTGAGGGTGTTATGAATAGAATCAAAGTTTATTTTGGTTATAATAAAACATTAGAGCCCAAGGACAAGTATACATATGTTGTGGGTCTAGTTGCCCTTTTGTTTATTAGCGTATATACAATTCTTTATATATTATTTATTGATTCAATATTAGTGATTTCCATTTCGTCATTTTGTGTATTGGAGTATATATTAGTTTTTTTCCTTTTGAAGTCAAAGAAATATTATCAAGCAAAAATAATCATATTGTTTGCACTTATAACACAGGTGAGTGTTCTAGCGTTTTTTTTATTTCCACAGCAAGCGAAGTTGAATTATTTCTACTTTCTTGTAACGCCTATCACATTTTTAATATATGATGCAAATGAGAGAAAGGGTAGACTTGCAATCATATCATATAACTTAATAGCACTGCTGTTATTGGGTATGAGTGAGAAGCTTATCTTAAACAACACGTTAATTTATATGTCAGAAAAGTCATTGCATCATTATAGTACATTTTCGGCTTTGGCCAATATGACATCAATTTTTGGTGCTTATTATTTATATGCAACGGATTTATCAAAGACGCACAAGGATTTAAAAACTCTTGCTAATACGGATAGTCTTACCAATATATATAATCGTCGCGTTTTATTTGATAGAGGGACGGAGCTATTTGCTGCATGCTCTGGGTTTAATAAGAGTTTCTCTTTTTTAATACTTGATATCGATCATTTTAAAAAGGTTAATGATATGTACGGTCATCCAGTTGGGGATAGTGTATTAGTGCAGATTACAGATTTGATTAAGTCAAACATTCGTCGATATGATGTATTTGCAAGATATGGAGGCGAAGAGTTTGCAATCGTTTGTAAAAATGCAGATGACAAAGATTTTATGGGGAAAGCTAGGCATTTAAAAAAACTTATACAAGATTATAAGTTTAAGGGTGAAAACGAAGAGGTTATTAAAATAACTGTCAGTATGGGGATTGTTTCGTTTAGTGATAATAACTATACGAGTTTTGAGGCTATGGTGCAGCATGCAGATAAGGCACTGTACATTGCAAAGCAAGAAGGTCGCAATAGAGTGGTTATGTTACCATCGGATTAAAGATGGTAATATGATTTAACTATAAACACAATAAATCATAAGCCTAATAATACATATGAAAGTTTTAAAAGATAAAAAAATTATTTAATATGCTAGCGTATCAGTATCACATGAAAATTTTCGCAGACTAAGTCATAGTTTGCTCATTTGCTCACAAATTGGTCATGTTAGCAACCTTTTTACATTAATATCAAATGCTGTTTGACTAATGATAAACAGTGCGTTATAATATAATTACATTTCAAAATAAAGTATCATTTAATAATAAAAATAGCTTCACAAGAAGTGGTTTTAGTATTTAACAAACAGAGCAAAACTAAGAAATTTTAAAATAATAAATAGATAATTACAACCTGTATTTGCATAATTTTTTTGTGTATCGCTACGGGCTTTTTTTTAAATTCACTATGATTTTAATCAATACAATTGTTATGGATTGTATTTATGATAGTAAATTAAGATAGTTATTAATTGAACGATTAGTTATTAGTATATGGTTTTATAAGTATTTAATAAAATAGAAATTGAGGTGATGTAATTGGCAATGCAGGAAAATAAGTATTTAACATTTGAGTTAAATAAGGAAGGCTATGCAATTCCTATACTTAAAGTTAAGGAAATCATTGGAATGATGGGGATTACAGCAGTGCCTAGATTCCCAAGCTATGTTAAAGGTGTAATAAATCTTAGGGGCAAAATTATTCCAGTAATAGACTTGAGGTTAAAGTTTGGTTTTGAAGAACAGGATTATGATGAGAGAACATCAATAATCGTTGTGGAATTAGAAACTGAAAAAAAGAAAATAGTAAGTGGAATGGTTGTTGACACAGTCAATGAGGTGTTGGATATTGAAGGAAGTGATATTGAACCACCACCACAGTATGGATCTGATATAAACCAAGCATTTTTGAAAGGTATGGGTAAGGTTAAGGACGAGGTTATAATGATACTAGATGTAAACAAGATTTTATCAAATGAAGAAACTGAAAAGCTGAATGAGGGTAACTAATATATTTGAGGTTGCATTCTAAGGTGTGAATAGGGGAGAGATAAAAATGAAAAAGTTAAGCATAAAAATGAAAATATTAGTACCAACGTTGATTCTTGTTCTGCTTGGATTTTCAGTGTTAACTACTGTTATAATGATTAAATTTGATAGTGTAAGCGATGAATTATCGGAAAATTATGTTGAAGAGCTTGCCTATCATAACCTTTATAAGGTTAAGGCAGAATTAGAGGTTCCTTTAGATGAGTCTAGGGCGATTGCTGCAGTATTGTCAGAAGCTGTTGTAGAACGTTCTTTAACCAGAACTGAAGTTATGAACATATTGGATAAGTGGCTTAAAGATAATGATACGTATTTTGGTGTATTTACTGCTTGGGAACCGAATGCATTTGATGGTAACGATTCAGAATATATGAATGAGCCTTATCATGATGCAACTGGTAGGTTTATACCATACTTGTTTAAAGATGGGGATACGATTATAACGGATAAGGTAGCTGATTATGATACGCTTGATTACTATCAAGTTCCTAAACTTATCAAAAAAGAAATTGTAACGGAGCCATACTCTTTTGAGGCTGGTGGAAAGACGGTAACAGCTATATCAATGGTACAACCAATTATGATCAACGGTGAGTTTAAAGGTATAATCGGAGTTGATTTATTAGCAGACTCATTACAACATGTTGTGGATAATACCAAATTATTTGATAATGGATATATAAGTGTGCTAAGCAGTGCAGCTACATTAGTAGCACACCCTAATCAAGAAATACTATTAAATGATGCAACAGATTATTTTGATTCTAGTTTGGCAACATCTATAAAAGATTCAATTACTAATGGCTCAATATTCGAAACTGTGAATATATCAGCAATAAATGGAATTGCTTCAGAGGTTGTATTTGCATCAACTGAAATAGGAAATACTGGGGAAAATTGGTGCGTAATAGTCTCAGTTCCTGAAAAAGAGTTGAAGGCTGAAACAAATAGGAGTATTAATAGCAGTATTATTTTAGCATTTGTATTTCTTTTATTAATAATTGGGATATTAATTCTAATAACAACAACGTATATTTCGAAGCCAATGAACTCTGCAATTAATCAAATAGAAGCTGCGTCAATGCAGGTTACGGGTTCTTCAGTAGAATTAAATGATTCTAGCCAACAGTTATCCGAAGGTTCTATTGAGCAGGCTGCATCAATAGAAGAGACCTCGGCTACAATGGATGAGACTTCGTCGATGGTACAATTGAATGCAGACAATTCATTGCAGGCTAATAATCTATCTCGTGAGGCTTTAGATGAGGCGGAAGCTGGAACTAAAAAAATGAGTAGTATGACAAAATCTATGGACGAATTGAAGAAATCCAGTGGTGAAATTGGTAAAATAATTAAGGTTATAGATGAAATAGCATTCCAGACAAATATGTTGGCATTAAATGCTGCGGTTGAAGCGGCAAGGGCAGGAGATGCAGGATTGGGTTTTGCTGTTGTTGCAGAAGAGGTTAGAAATCTAGCTCAAAAGAGTGCACAGGCTGCTAAGGATACAGCAGAAATAATTGACAGAAATATTGAACTATCTGATCAAGGAGTTGAAATTAGCAATGATGTTAATAAATCATTGGATGAGATTGTCAATAAAATCAATGAAGTTAATTCATTAGTCGGAGAAGTTGCTGTTGCGAGTCAAGAACAAGCAAAAGGTGCAACTCAAGTTTCTGAAGCAATCGCACAGATGGAAAAAGTTGTTCAGGAAAACTCTGCATCTGCTGAGGAAACTAATGCTTCTGCAAATGAAATGAAGAATCAATCAATAGAGTTAAATCGAATTATCAATATGCTTAACGAATTAGTTAAGGGTGCTAAGGGTGATGTGGCAATAGCTCAAGTAAAATCATCAACACCAATCGAAAAAGAAGAGCCTAAACTAGTTCAGAAGGATTCAAATCATATAGTGTCACCTGATGATGTAATACCGTTAGATAGTGGTGATGACTTCTAGATAAAGATTATATTAAAGTTGTTTTTTAAAAATCCTAATGTTAATATTAGGATTTTTATTTTATAAAGAAAACTTATATATATGATTGACTTTTTTTGTCTGATTTTATCGGATATGATATAATATTTATACGAGTATTTTAAACGTTGATAGCAAAAATAATGGGATAGGAGAATCAGTATGAAGATCGGTATACTTACAAGTGGTGGTGATTGTCCAGGTTTGAATGCGGCAATAAGAGGTGTTGCTAAAGCTGCATATGAAACGCTGGATGATGTGCAAATTTTCGGCATATCAGGTGGATATAGAGGGTTAATACACGGTGAATGGAAAGAGATGAAACAGAGTGATTTTTCGGGTATCCTTACTTTAGGCGGAACGATATTTGGAACATCACGCCAACCTTTTAAAAAGATGCGCGAGATAGAGGATGATAATATTGATAAAGTCAATGCGATGATCAGCAACTATAAAAAAATGGGGCTGGACTGTCTTGTGACACTGGGAGGTAACGGTACTCATAAAACAGCTAATCTGTTATCGCAGGAGGGGCTAAACGTAATAGGTTTGCCAAAGACGATAGACAACGATCTTTGGGGCACCGAGGTGACGTTTGGTTTTCATACAGCCGTAGATATCGCAACCGATGCCATAGACAGGATTCATACAACTGCTACTTCTCATGGACGAGTAATGATTGTTGAGCTGATGGGGCATAAAGCTGGTTGGTTGAACTTATATGCGGGAGTTGCTGGTGGTGCGGATATTATTTTGATACCAGAGATTCCTTATGATGCTGATAAGGTGATAAAGTCTGTTGAAAATCGGGTTGCAAGCGGCAAACCTTTTTCTATAATTGCGATGGCAGAAGGTGCTGTTGACAAAGTAGAAGCAAATATGAGTAAATCAGAGTTTAACGATCATATGGAGGCTATGCCATATCATACAACTGCATATCGTCTAGCAAAGCAGATTGAGGATAGTACAAATCTCGAGTCGAGAGTTGCTTCTCCTGGGCATATCGTCAGGGGTGGTAGCCCTTCACCATATGACAGATTGTTATCTACGCGTTTTGGTGTACATGCGGCTAAGTTGATAAAAAAAGGAAAATTCGGATATACTATCGCATTGGTTAACAACAAGATAACCTCCAATAAACTGGAGGACGTTGCTGGAAAATTGAAGCTGATTCCGTCTAATTGTAACACTATTAAAGATGCAAGAAAACTTGGAATCTCATTTGGCGATTGATAAATCGATAGGACTTAGCACAAGCGAGGTTGTGAATCTGATGATTTTTAGGTGCGGTTTAGATTTGAATCATAAACAGACAAAAACATGAATTATTAGACGGTGATTATAAAAATATTCATCGTCTTTTTTATAAAAATAAATGGACGGATTTTTAATAATAGTAAAAGAAATATTTAGAGCGTTATGTTTTTAATTTGGACTTTTTGATAAAAGGCAGATAAAAAATAAATGGGATGATAATTGAAAAAATGCCTATGAGAAAAAGATAACCACGATATCCTAAAGCGTTTTCTATTGCTTGTAAGGGTGTGTTTGCAGGACCACTCATAAGGTAGACATAGTTGTAATCAGCAATCAAGTTTAAAGGATAAACGATTAGTGAAAGAAATAAAACAACGATGACAAATGATTTTATCATGCCTTTGAAACTGGGGCGCATCTTGTTTACAAATACCATATATAATGGGGCTATTGCTAAAAGTCCATGCTTTAACATAAAAAACGATATTCTAAAGTCATAATAGATATCTTTTACAAGTGCAGGAAATAAAAGAGCCACAACAGCACCGAAAAGACCATAAAGATATGTGATTTCAAATATTTGCTGGTTTTTGGTTAAAAGTGCAATGGGGCAAAGAATCACCATTATAGAGCATAGGTGCATAGGAAAAAATTCATAAAATGTATAGTAACCTAAGAATACTGCAAAAAGGCATTCAGCTGCATATATAAAAGGAATTGTTATCGCTAAGAGTTTTCTTATAATTAGTTCAGTTTTTTGAGTGGCTACTTTTGCATATAGCAAAAGAAAAACGCCGAGCGCAATCAAATAAAACAGAATATTTAAATGGTGTATGCCAAAAACAATAAAATTTCTTGTGTCAATCATGATGTTTCCCTTATCTTTATTAAATAGTAATATCCATAGTCTTTTATATTAATCCAGATAACATGCATCTTAATCTTGTTTTAAATAAGTACATGTAATTATACCATATTATTATATATGGGAAGTTTAAATGTTTTTATAAAGACAAGCAGAAAATTTAAGCTTATAAAAGCCTGTGCAAATTTTTTATGGTTGCGATAATTTTATCCTTTAGTGGGAAAACTAACGCAATATTAGTCATAATAATGTATAATAGAAACAATAAATATAGATAGGGATTAAAACTAAATTGACATCACAATTATTTATATGATATATCTTGCTTGTCAAGAGATATAGAAATTTTGAAGGGGTTTAAAATGAACAATATTGAGATTTTAGGTCGATGGACGAAAGAAAAATCAGAAGATTTATATAACATTAAAAACTGGAGTGCAAACTATTTCTCGATATCAGATACTGGTGAGGTGATGGTGAATCCTGAGCCAGAAAATAAAGATCGTGCAGTGAGTGTTATGGATATTATAAAGGGTGTATCGGATCGCGGTCTGGATATGCCGGTATTACTTCGATTCGAAAATTTATTGGATGCACAGATCTCATACTTAAATAATACCTTTAAAAATGCGATGAAAGAATTGGATTATAAGGGTGAGTATCGTGGTGTTTATCCGATAAAGGTTAACCAGCAACAACAAGTTGTTGAAGAGGTTGCAAAATATGGACAACGCTATCATCATGGTTTTGAAGTTGGAAGTAAGGCAGAATTGATCGCTGCACTTTCTGAGATTAATGACAAAGAGTCATGCCTTATATGTAATGGATATAAAGATGAAGAGTTTATTGACCTTGGATTACATGCTGTGATGTTAGGATTTAATTGCTTTTTTGTTATAGAAATGCCTGATGAGCTTGAAATAATACTGAATAGAGCTAAAGCTTTAGGGGTGAAGCCAAATATTGGCGTGCGAATTAAACTTTCTTCTTCTGCTGGTGGTCATTGGACAGAATCGAGTGGTGATAGAAGTATTTTTGGGTTGAGTATTACACAACTGACAAATGTAATAGATTCGCTTAAAGAAAATGACATGTTGGATTGTTTAAAGCTTCTTCATTATCATTTGGGTTCGCAGATTCCAAATATACGAGATATTCGTTCTGCGATATTAGAAGCTACAAGAGTGTATGTTGAGCTTGTCAAAGAAGGCGCACCGATGGGCTATCTTGATTTAGGTGGTGGATTGGCTGTTGATTATGATGGTTCAAAAACGAATTATGCAAGTAGCCGAAACTATTCGGTTAATGAGTATTGTGTGGATCTTGTTGAAGCGGTTATGCTGACATTGGATAGTGGTGGTGTTGAACACCCGACTATTATAACCGAATCTGGACGCTGGCTTGTCGCATACTATTCAATTTTGATATTTAACGTATTGGATGTAACGAAATTTGAAAAGACTGAAATTGCTGATAAACTAGATGATGATACATGTGAAGCGATTAAAAACTTACATGAGTCAAATCAGATGATTTCACCAAAAACTATTCAAGAATGTTATAACGATGCACTTTATTATCGTGATCAGGTTAATGATTTATTCAAGCAGGGCAAGATCGGTCTTCGAGAAAGATCGCTTTCTGAGAAAATATTTTGGAATTCTATTAACCGCATTGCTGAAACAAAGAAAAAGGTGAGGTTTGCTCCAGCTGAACTTGTAGATATTGAGCGAGCAGTTGCTGATATATACTATTGTAACTTTTCGGTCTTTCAATCTTTGCCTGATAATTGGGCGATCGACCAGCTGTTCCCAATAATGCCGCTTCATCGTTTGGATGAATATCCACGAAGAGACGCAGTTATTGCGGATATCACATGTGATTGTGATGGAAAAATTGATAAATTTATTGACTCGCATGATATTAAACAGTCTTTGGCACTTCATGAGTTGAAAGAAGATGAAGAATACTATCTCGGAGCGTTTTTAGTGGGTGCATATCAAGAGACTTTGGGTGATCTACACAATTTATTCGGTGATACAAACGTTGTTAGCGTGAGTATCACAGAAAATGGAGATTTTGATCTTGCAAGTGAAACCTTAGGTGATACGGTAGCAGATGTACTCTCTTATGTAGAGTATGATATGCATGATATTAGAAAGCATTTTCGTGAAACAGCAGAGAGGGCTGTGAAAGACGGGCTTATTACTCCTAAACAAAGGCGAGAGATAATGAAATCCTATGATGAAGGATTAAGCGGTTATACATACTATGAAAAATAGAGGTTGATATGTTAAAAGATAAAAATTGTTTAGAGGATATTGTGTTTGATAGTGAGTATAAAGATTCAGATATTGCAATTGTTGGTATTGCATTTGATGGAACTTGCTCTTATAAACCTGGGGCGAGGTTTGCGCCGCAAGCTATTCGAAATGACCTATATGGACTAGAAGCATACAGCCCATATTTAGATAAAGATTTATCCGATTACAATATTTGTGATTTGGGTGATATTGAGCTTTCTTTTGGAAATACTATATTGAGTTTAAAAACTATCAAACAAGAAATAAAAAGTATATTAGATGATAACAAAAAGACATTTGTAATAGGTGGGGAGCATTTAATCAGCTGTCCGATTATCGAAAATTATGCGGATAAATATGAAGATTTAGTCGTGATTCAGTTCGATGCACATACGGATTTGCGTGAAGATTATCTTGGGGAAAAACTTTCCCATGCTACGGTTATGCGGCTTGTACATAATAAATTGGGTGATGGTCGTATATTCCAATTTGGAATAAGGTCGGGGACAAGAGAGGAATTTGCATTTGCTAATAAACACACGCACTTTTGTAAATTCGACCTTGAGACATTGAATGAAGCGATTAAAGAGATTGGAAACAGACCGGTATATGTAACCATGGACTTAGATGTTCTTGATCCTTCGATTTTTTGTGGAACAGGTACACCCGAAGCAGGTGGGATTACATTTAAAGAGTTGATGGATGGGATTATTTTGTTAAATGGATTGAATATTGTTGGTGCGGATATAGTTGAATTATCACCACATTATGATCAAAGTGGTGTTTCGACGGCTGTGGCTTGTAAGGTGATGCGTGAGTTGTTGTTGGCAATGGCGTAATAGTGAAGAAAGATAGAATTATTTAAGGAGAAGGATACATGGGTAAAGCTTTAATTATTGGTGCTGGTGGTGTTGCTGGCGTAGTTGTGCACAAGTGTTGTATGAATTTGCAGGTTTTTGAGGAAATTTGTATTGCGAGTCGTACAAAATCAAAATGTGATGCTTTAAAAGAAAAATTAGATGGTGGGAAGACTATCATTACAACGGCTAAGGTTGATGCTGATAATACAGATGAGGTTGTTGCACTAATAAATGAGTTTAAGCCTGAAGTGGTTATTAACGTTGCACTTCCATATCAAGACTTAACGATTATGGATGCGTGCTTGGCGACGGGTGTTCATTATGTTGATACAGCAAACTATGAGCCACCAGAGATTCCGAAGTTTGAATATAAGTGGCAGTGGGAATATAAAGAGCGTTTTGAAAAAGCAGGACTTACAGCGCTTCTTGGAAGTGGATTTGATCCTGGTGTTACTGGTGTTTTTTGTGCATATGCGCAAAAGCATCACTTTGATGAAATTCATACTATCGATATTATCGATGCGAATGCTGGCGATCATGGTTATCCTTTTGCAACGAATTTTAATCCAGAAATCAATATCCGCGAAATTACAGCAAATGGGCGATATTATAAAGATGGCAAGTGGGTGGAAACTGCGCCGCTTGAAATAAACCAATTGTATGATTTTCCTGTGATTGGACCGAAAGATATCTATCTACTTTATCATGAAGAGTTGGAATCATTAGCGATTAATATCAAGGGTGTAAAACAAATTAGATTTTGGATGACATTTTCACAGAAATATATTACGCATTTGAATGTGCTTGAAAACGTGGGCATGACCTCGATTGAACCGATTGAGTTTGAAGGAAAGATGATCCAACCGCTTCAATTCTTAAAAGCAGTATTGCCAGACCCTGCGGCGCTTGGACCTCGCACAAAAGGCAAAACTAATATTGGATGTGTGATAACTGGAATAAAAGATGGGAAATCTAAAACCTATTATGTATATAATATTTGCGATCATGAAGAGGCGTATAAAGAAGTTGAATCGCAAGCGATTTCTTATACAACAGGTGTACCTGCAATGATTGGTGCGATGATGATATTAAACGGTACATGGAAAAAGCCAGGAGTTTATAATGTTGAAGAGTTTGATCCAGATCCATTTATGGAGCAATTAAATATTCAGGGCTTGCCGTGGCATGAGGAATTTAATCCAAATTTACCAAAGTAGAGGGCTATATGACATACGATTTTAGTGATTTAAAAACACCATGCTATGTTTTGGACAAGAGATTATTGGAGAAAAATCTTCTGATATTGGATGATGTACAAAAACGCAGTGGGTGCAAGATTCTGTTAGCACTCAAAGGGTTTTCGATGCATGAGGTATTTGCTCAAGTCGGTAAATATCTATATGGTGTGACCGCAAGCTCGTTGTTTGAGGCTCGTTTGGGCCGTGAGAAAATGGGCAAGCAAGTACATATTTGTGCACCTGCTTATCGTGATGATGAGATTGAGCAGATTTTAAACTATTGTGATCATGTGGTTTTTAATTCATTTGACCAATATAATAAATTTAAAGATAAACTCAAAAATCATTCTCGCAATATTGAATGTGGAATCCGCATTAATCCAGAGTATTCAGAGATTAAGACCAAGATATATGATCCGTGCTTTGAATATTCACGGTTTGGTGTAACGTATGACAATTTTGATGAAACACAGATTGACGGTTTAGATGGTATTCACTTTCATGCGATGTGTGAACAAAACTCTGATACGCTTGTCAATATAATCAAAGTGGTTGAAGAGAAATTTGGCAAGTACTTGTATAAAATGAAATGGATCAACTTTGGTGGTGGGCATCATATTACTAGACAAGATTATGATGTTGACTTATTGGTCAAAACCATCAAAAACTTTAAAGAAAAATATGATATTGATGTATATTTAGAACCAGGTGAAGCGATTCCATTGAATGCTGGATTTTTAGTTGCAAGCGTATTGGATATCGTTTCAAATGGCATGGATATTGCGATTTTAGATGCGTCTGCTGCTTGCCATATGCCAGATGTGCTTGAAATGCCGTATCGTCCAGAAGTTATTGGTGCGGGTACGTATGATAAGTATAAATATAAATATCGCTTTGGTGGCAACACATGCCTTGCGGGTGATATCATTGGTGATTATTCGTTTGAACAGCCACTAAAGATTGGTGATAAACTCGTTTTTTGTGATATGGGGCATTATACTATGGTCAAGAATAATATGTTCAATGGGTTAAACCTACCGAGTATTGCAACGATCGATGATGATGGGGTTGTGGTTATAAGAGAGTTTGAATATGGCGATTATAAAAATCGCCTGTCATAGTTATGCACAGTTTAGTCGTAAAAGGTGGATAAGTTTTCGTTTATATAAATTTTGTTATTTGTTATAATAAGCGAAAGGAGAAAATATGAACTATACTATAATAATAGAGATCATAATTACATTAATATATATATCTTTTCTATTAATTGGATATACACAAATCACTTTTTTTACAATTCTCACTTTGATCGTATATTGGTGTTTAAAACTTTTATATTATATAGATATAAACAAAAAATATAGTAAATTAATCTTATTTATGTGTACTTTTTTGTTAGTTATAAGTTGTAATTTTAACTTATTGATTCTGCTTTTCTTGCCGATTTGTGTGGCGCAGATTTTTTTTGAAGAATTTAATAAGTATAAATTCTGGACTATTTTATCATTAATTGTTTTATTACTCTTTAAAGATAGATATACATTTTATTTATATATAATCCTTTTTGCTTTTACAAATGTTTTCATTTATATAAATTACAATTATTCTAGTACAATTTTAGATTTAAAAAATACCGTATATGACTTAAAGACTAGCAAATTTGATTTAAAGCAAAAGCTGGAACTGCATGGCAAAAACCAATCTAATATTATTTATCAATCTCAATTAGAAGAGAGAAACAAACTATCTCAGAAATTGCATGATGAGCTTGGACATACCCTTTCGGGGAATATTTTGAGACTAGAGGCGATAAAACTTGTGATGGAAAATGATCCTGAAAAAGCTTTGGCTTTGTTGTCTGGTGTTGTTGAAAATCTTAGAAACGGTACGGATGATATAAGGGCTATATTGAGAAATGCAAAACCAGATATAAGCAGTATTAATATTTCAACCATTAAAAATTTAATAGAAGAGGTTCAGGCGCAAAGTGGTATAGCGATTGAACTAAATTATAATAGTGATGTCAACATAATCGAAGCGAATGTTTGGGAGATTATCGTGTCAAATATTAAAGAATGTTTGACCAATATGATGAAATATTCCAAAGCTAGTAAATGCGTGATAAGCTTTAACAAACTAAATAAACTTTATAAAGTAACTGTTACTGACAACGGCATTGGTGTAAAGCAAATTGTTAAAGGGCTTGGTTTTAAAGGAATGGATGAAAGATTGGCGAGTGTTGGTGGCAATATAATTTATGATGCTAGTAATGGATTTTCTGTAACTATGATTTTTAAAATTGATTAAGGGGTAATGTATATGGCGATAAATGTACTTTTAGTGGATGATGATAAACTTATAACCGAAAGCATGAAGATGATTTTTGAGTTTGATGATAGGCTTTGTGTTGTAGCAACTGCTAGCAACGGACAGGAAGCTTTGGATATATGCGTGGAAAAACAAGTAGATGTTGCGCTTGTGGATATACGTATGCCTGAGGTAAATGGTATTTGGGCAACAAAAGAGATTGTGTTAAAAACTCAAACAAAAGTATTGATTTTAACCACTTTTGATGAAGACGAATATATAAAAAAATGTTTCGAGTATGGTGCAAAGGGTTATTTATTAAAAACAAATACACCAGAAGTTATCAAAAATGCAATTATATCCGTATATGGTGGAAATAGCGTTGTAGAAGAAAAAGTTATGCAAAAGATGGTTTTGGATGAAAATGATAAAGATATTAGAATCAAACATCTTACAAATAGAGAGAAAGATATCGTTAAATCGATCTCCACTGGTATGACGAACAAAGAGATAGCTAGTGAGTTTTTTATATCTGAAGGAACGGTTAAAAACACTATAACTTCTATATTGACAAAGTTGAATTTAAAACACAGAACGCAAATTGCAATATATTATTTACAGGGATAAACTTGGTTAATCAATTTTATATAAAAGAAAATCATGACTTTAGTCATGGTCATTTGAGGAAATTGCTCACTTAAAAAGCAGTTTCTTTTTTTATATAATATGATTATAAAATAAGAAACAAACTTGGAGGAACAAATGGAAAATGTAGTTGAAGTTAAAAATTTGGTTAAGTCTTTTGGTGATTTAAATGCTATTGATGGTATAAGTTTAAATATAAAACAAGGTGAAATATATGGCCTTTTAGGTCCAAATGGTGCTGGAAAATCTACCATGATAAACATCCTTTGTGGGCTTTTAAAGAAGAGCAAAGGTGAAATAACCTGTTTGGACAAGAGTTTAGATGATAATATTTTATCCATTAAGCAAGATATCGGTGTTGTTCCGCAGGACATTGCAATCTATGAGGATTTGAAAGCGATAGAGAATGTAAAGTTTTTTGCATCACTTTATGGTTTGAAGGGAAAAGATTTAAAACAACGCTCGCTAAAAGCATTGGAGTTTGTTGGACTTGATGATAGAAAAGATGATTATCCAAAAAACTTTTCTGGTGGTATGAAAAGAAGACTCAATATTGCTTGTGCGATTGCACATACGCCAAAACTTATCGTTATGGATGAACCCACAGTTGGCATTGACCCGCAATCTAGAAATCACATTTTAGAATCTGTTGAAAAACTCAATCAGATGGGAAGCACTATTATATATACAACGCATTATATGGAAGAAGTAGAAGCGATTTGTACTAAAATTGGTATTATGGATCACGGAAAACTTATAGCTAATGGTTCATACGAACAGCTGCAAAGTCTAATATCAGATAGAAAAACAATCATCATTGAAACTGATATTGGAATAAATGTTGACATTCAGCAATTAAAAGAGATCAAGGGTGTTGTATGTGTTGTTAGACAAGAAAACCTAATTGAAATAGAGTACCTAAAAGAAATCGATTGTTTAGGGAATATTACGACTAGTTTTATGAACCAAGATATTTCAATAAGGTCTATCAATATGAGTAATGTTAGCTTAGAAACAGTATTTCTTTCACTTACAGGAAGGAGTCTTAGAGATTAATATGAAAATTATCAGTATAGCTAAAAGCATAATCATTAGAAATTTAAGAGATGTTAAAATAATGCTTATTATGTGTGCGATGCCGCTTGTTCTTATTTTTGTTTTAGGTATGTCGTTTGATAACCAAATTGGTTCGAATATGCAGATTCCCACAAATGATATGACGATATCATATAGCATTATTGGTCAGGAAAGCGGATTAACAACTGGTTTAAAAGATGTTATTAAAGAATTTACAGATGAAACTAGTACATTTAATAAGGTAAGTGATAAAGATAGTGAACTTAAAAAAATTGCAGATGATGAGATTACATGTTTCATTGAGATTGATGAAAATAAAAAGGCTATTACACTTTATAAGAATAACGTCAATAATATAAAAGCTTCGTTAATCGAAAATGCGTTAAATATTTACGTTGATAGATATAACACTATTCTTGAAATCGTTAAAATAAACTATAAAAGCTTGCCTGAAATCTTGGAAGAAAACGATAGACAGAGTTTTGTCCAAAATATTGGTATTGATGAAAAGAACATGCCGAGTGCAATGGATTATTATGGCGTGCTTATGGTAATGTTGTTTGTTTTATATGGTGCGCTCAGCCCGCTTGAAGGGATTGTTGAAGATAGACAAAGTGGGAATTTGGCGAGAGTGCATACAACATCTGTCAAGAAAATGGAGTTCTTTTTTGGAACGTTGATCGGTTATGTTATGACTACTTGTATCAGAATTTTTATTGTTGTCGTCATTTCATATCTGGCTTTCGATATAAATTGGGGCACAAATTCTGTATTTGCTTTTCTCTTAATATTTGCCTTGATCGTAGCTGTAACATCCGTTGTAATTGCTTTAACTAATATAATAAAATCTGCAAAAGCCTCAATGGCAGTTATGCATATTTTCATCGTATTATCTGGTTTTTTTGGAGGGTCATATCTTGCACTAGAAGATATGGGATCTATTGGTCAAGTAGGCAAGTATATTTCCGTTATTTGGTGGGGAAATGTTGGAATTATGAATCAAATATACAATAATGACTATAACTATATGATTAAAACTTTTATTTTATGTGGGATTGTAACGCTGTTATCACTTGCGTTTAGCGTAGTTTATATGAACAAGAAAAAGGAGCAACTATATGTCTAAGATACTTATTATTTCAAAAAACATTATTAAAAGAGTATTCCAAAAACCGGCTAACTATGTATTATATATTATCTTGCCAATCGCTTTAAGCATCGGTATGTTTGCGTTGTTTAATGAAGATACAAGTGATAAATATTCTGCGTTGCTTGTAGATATGTCGAATAGTGAATCTTCCAAGGCGATTATTGATTCTATTGCGTCCACAGAAAAATATGAATTTATTGTATGTGATGAAGATAGTGTGTCTGGCAAAATCACCGAGGGCAAAGCGAGTTTTGCGTTGATATTTGGACAAGACTTTGAAGATCAAATTATTTCTGGGCAAAATCCAGATTTAAAGATTATGTCCTTAAAACAGAGTGAAGCTAGTGGTTGGATAATGGCTTCTTTAGATTTTCAAATAAAAAATCTTTTGGATATTGCTTTTGCTACCGATTATAACAAGCAAGAATATTTGCAGGTTGTTAGTAATTTAGACAATGGCGAAATAGAATTCGCTGCAAGTATAGTTGATGACTTTTCAAACGAAGTGGAAGTTACATCTCAGATGTTAGGGATGTATCTTATGATTATAATGCTTTGTGCAGGCAATATGTGTTTTATCGTCTTGGAGGAAAAAAGGATGGGTACATATTCTAGAATTGGATGTGCGCCTGTTAATCGAGGGGTTTATGTATTGGCTAATTTTCTTGTTTGTATGATTGTATTTACCGTTCAAATATTATTAGTGCTGACAATAACTAGTGTATTTTTAGGCATAACATTTAATGGTGGAATTGCTTATGTATTTTTAGCTTTGCTTGTTTACACGATTTGTTGTGTAGGGCTTGGTCTGTATATTGCTTCTATTTCGGATAATCAGGCGGTTGCTTCGGCAGCCATGTCATTAATCCTTGCACCATCATGTATGATTGCTGGATGTTTTTGGCCGATGGAGTTTATGCCAGAAATACTAAAAAAGGTTGCATACTTGACGCCGCAAAGATGGACACTCGATGCGATTGTGAATATCCAAAGTGGAGCTGATAATCTTACTTCTTTTTCAAACATAGCTGTTGTGCTTGGTTTTGCGTTACTATTCTTTTTAGGATCAATTTATAGAGGAAATAGTAGAGCTTTGAGCAATTCGTAAGTGGTATATTCAAAAGATGTGAGAGCATTTTATGTCTGCGAGGATACATTAATGAACAAAACAATTAGATAGTTTATTAACAACGTTGATGCTCTCCCTTATTTACAATAATGTCAACGTAGAATAAACACATTATAAATGCACCCTAAAAGTTTATATGGCTTGTGGGGTGCATTTATATTTTATATAATTACCAACCTTTTTTGGCTAAGCTAATCAATTCAAAGTTGTTATTTTCACCGTTGTTAATAAGGTGATTTTCTTT